>Ga0222714_10000578_pt1 | contig 42043 bp, 52 predicted proteins | sample C33_3DmetaG_FD_165048 | JGI IMG/M metagenome (GOLD analysis project Ga0222714, IMG submission 165048) | Estuarine water microbial communities from San Francisco Bay, California, United States - C33_3D | ecosystem: Environmental > Aquatic > Marine > Unclassified | place: USA: California...
ATATTTGTAATCAGATAAGATGAGTATCCCAGAACTTTTCAATTTCATCCAAGAAAACAATGTTAAACTCATTGAAGAAAATACTGATACTCTTGAAGTTATAAGCACTTTCCTTGACCAATCGCATGATGACAATGCTTTTTTTATCGTGCAACTCAATAAAATTATTCAACAATATAAAAATTGGAATGAACTTCTTCCAAGAATTAAACCATTCTACGCTGTCAAGTGCAATCCAAACCCAGCCATTATTCAACTTCTCAAACACTATGATGTTGGATTTGACTGTGCCAGCCAGGATGAAATACGAATGGTTCTTGACCAAGATGTAGATCCAGAAAATATTATTTTTGCAAATCCTTGCAAAGCCAGTGGTCAAATTAAATATGCACGCGCAGAGGACATTGATTTGGTGACCTTTGATGATATTCACGAATTATTGAAAATTAAATTATATCACCCAGATGCCAAACTTGTCATCCGAATCAAAACGGATGATTCAAAGTCTGAATGTAAATTCAGTTGTAAGTTCGGGGTGGCCTTGGAGGATGTTGAAGAAATTCTTCGTTCAGCCAAGGCTATGATGCTCGATGTCGTAGGTGTTTCTTTCCATGTCGGGAGCAATTCGAACGATCCAGAAACATTCTACAAATCCATCAAAGATGCCCGAGATGTCTTCGAAATTGCGGAGAAGATTGGTTTCAATTTCAATCTCCTTGATATTGGCGGTGGATTTCCAGGATTTCATCGCGAAGGTGCCGCAACATTCGAAGATATGGCCAGAGACATCAATATCGCAATCGACGAATTTTTCCCAGAAGAAGATGGGGTAAAGGTCATCGCCGAACCAGGACGCTATTTTGTGTGTTCCTCACATACTCTCGTCACCAACATTATCGGAAAGAAGGAATTTGTTAAAAATGATAAAAAAACTTTGGCATACACCCTCAATGATGGTGTATATGGTTCATTCAATTGCATCTATTTTGACCACGCCCATCCAGTCATTTTACCGTATAATGAACGAGATGGTAAACTTTACGAAACTAAAGTGTTTGGTCCAACCTGTGACTCAATTGACACGATATGTGAGAGTTGCAAACTCCCTGACCTCGCCATCGGTGAATGGGTATATATTGAAAACTTTGGTGCCTACACCTCCGCAGCGGCCAGCACCTTCAACGGGTTTCAAACAACAAAATGTGTCTATTGTTTGTGTTAATAGCACCTAAGTTAGGATGAATCTAGAACATTGTAAGAATCACAATCATGTATGCAAATATTGCCAACAACACCTTTTCATATCTTTTAACACTCGATGATTTCAGAAAAAACTATCCAGAAGAATTCAAACCATCATGGATAAAGATTACCACAATCACAATGGTTTCAAGTTTCACACATGAAATCGACATACCAAAACTGAGAGAAGCATTTACAAAGGCAGACACTTTAAATTTAAGAATGCGGGGTTCAAAAACAGAAGAATTTTTCAAATGGTCTTTAAAGCCAACAACTTTTTACAATCAAATAACTTTAGTGTACAGAGACACGTATAGCACAAAATCAATTAAAGTATTTCCGAATGGGAGCATTCAAGTGGCTGGGTGTTCAGATTTATTTGATTGTAAAAGAATTATCACGGCTTTATCTCGTGTTTTCAAAGAATTTCTGGGTATGGGAAGTATCGCACCGATTGAAAGTTTCAGAGTTGTCATGATTAATTCAAACTTTTCTTTGAATTACAAACTCAATCTTTTGGAGACTGTCAAACAATTTGAAAAATATCAAGATATATTCAAAGTGTCCTTCGAACCCGATAGATATTCTGCCGTCAAAATTAAATTCAGGCCATCTGCGGAGATGAAGGAAATCACCGCAAGTATATTTAGCACTGGAAAGATTATTATTACTGGAGCGGAGACCCTCAAAGAAATTGTATTTGGTTATAATGTTATTAACGATTGTATCAATCACTGTCCCAATATTAGAGTAGCAGAGACACAGGAAAAAGAATTATTTGATAATTTTATTGGCTACACTATTGGGGATTTGATTACAAATTTGAGGATGAAGGGTTTCAAATCCTGGCTTCTTACTGAAAATAATATGAAAATTAATTTCTAGTTCAATAATAAATGTCTCAGCGCATGGGTATGGCCGATGGCCGATGCTTTACCATTCACACTTCAGCACAGTTACTTAACGACCATGTAATGAAAACCAACAACATTAGTTATGCCGACAATTATTCCTACCGTAAGTTGCTCCAACAAGGAGGTCCTCAAGTGATGGAGCAAGTTCGAGCGACGCAGGACACTACCCCCGGCCCAGGTCGTGTCACGGCATGTGATAAGCCCTTATTGAATGTGTCAAATACGTATTAAAACTTTAGCAGGGTAGTTATAAGATGACATCCTGTTCCATTTGTCTCAACGAGGTAAGGGAAACCCGATCGAATAAACCCACACGTTGTGGTCATTTATTCCATGGGGAGTGTCTGAGGAAATGGAAGGACAAGGGGAAGAATACTTGTCCGATGTGTAGAAAACTTTTAGATGTTTCAAACTATTCAGTTTCAATTATCATTACAAATAATTTTTCTGGGTTGTCATCAAATAATTCAAATCTAACTCCAGAAATTCTTGATAATATATTTGATATATTTGAACTTGGTTTAGAATTTGAAAATAGGATTGATATTGAATCCCTTTTTTCTGACATTGGGGCTATTTTGTCCAATGATCACGCCCTTGTTCTTAACACAGAATGAACTACAATATTCAGTGTAATTCATACCTGGATAATTTCGTCCAGCCTTTCTAGGGTCTTTTATTATTTTACCTTTAGAATCCACCAGAAGAGGACCTGTCGCCCATCCCCTCTTATGGCTGAAAATATTAGCATTGAACTTCATGACTTTCCCTGGCACGATGGCTCCAGCACGACGAATTCGAGTCACTGGAACACCAAAGAATTTAGCAATCTTTTCGTATGTATCACCCTTTTTAGGTTTGTATTCAACTTTACCATGTTGTTTGTAGAAATGGAAATCACCACTGTTGAATAGGTTACGTTTTCCAGCAGGCGCAACAAACATCATCGCCTTGTAAAAACCAGGTCGACAGGCCATTTCGGCCTTCACTTTATACACTTTGGTTGGATTATCAGAAATGACCCGCTTGGGGAGAGTTCCACACGAACGAATTGGTGCAAAGTTATTGTTTGTCTTACCTCCACGGTTTCCAGGAGAACTCTTTTGTGTTCGGTATGGACTATAGTTTCCAAAGGCGTAGTCATAACAATTGTCATTACCAATACCTTTCTTACTCCCCCATTTTCGTTCAGTGTACACGGGTTCCGAACCGCTCAAAGGTAGTGCCTTTTTGGCCACTTTGGTCTTGGGCTTGGGCTTGACCATTTATATTTTACGCAGAAAAAAATATATTTTTATAGTAAAATGATTAAAGACGTCATCAAGACAAACAATGCTTCAGATGCCCTTACTGAAATCCTCATCTTGCTTCTCAGCATTTTGATCAGCACGCTCATCCTCCGCCTTCTCTGGAACAACTCCTTGGTGAAGCACGTCTCGGTGTTGAAGCCACTCAACTCCTTCGTTGATGCTCTTCTTCTTTCCATCTCCCTCGCCGTCATCCGAGGCATCTAAATATCAGGTAGTATAAAAGATACACACAATTTTTAATATATGCGAAAGTATTCATATATCAAAAAATGTTTATAAAATATTTGTTTTTTTTTAAATTTCTTGGAAACCAATCTTCTTCTCACCTGAAGGAAGTTGGACAACGGGGTAAGCACTCATACCTTTACACTTTTCTGGCTCCTTATCACAATCAATGAAGGTGTGATCAATACCTCTCTTCTTCATGTGATCCAACTGTTTTCGCGTCCAGCCGCACTTCATTGTACCATACACGATGTATTCGTCGCCGCCTTCCGTTGACGTTGGCTTAGCCACGACCGTTCGGACTGGAGCCACAGTAGGGGTTCGCATAAGCAAGTAGGCGTCCAAAAGGAACAAGGCGATGAAGGCCAACATATTATACCTTATTTATATATTTTTTTTTCAATAGTTCACAAAGTGCAGCCTTGGTCAATTTCTTATCTGAAGTTTTAGCCAAAGCCATGAGTTCTGGTTTCTTATATAAACGACATTTTCGTGTATCAATCTTCAATTCATTCGCTTTATTCATCGTGTAAGTTGTTTTTTTAGCAGGTCCTGACAAACTTTTAACGGTTTTAACTATTTCTTCCGGGGATACTTGACCTTTCGCGGCAACCGAAAACAATATACTCTTCATTGTATCTTCCAAGTGGTGTCTATTGGGTTTGATAAAATAGTTATTTTTAAAAATATTTTCTATTTTAAGAGGTAAATTGTGTTTCACATTATATCTCAAACGATAATTTTCAATATATCTTGACGTTGAACCCAAATATTCGCGAGGTAAAATACTTAAAATAAATCTTTTAGTTTCGGCAAACTCTGGATAACTTCCATATTCAACGTACATACAATTCAAAAAGTAATGTGCGTCATAGAATGGATGTGATTTCACTCCTATACCATAGCCCTTAATGTGTACACCACTTTCTATCTCTGGGTTAGGAAATTCTTCACACGTTGAAAATGAAAAATCATGAAGATATACTTGAATTCCCAAATTCTTTTTCAATATAGCAAAATCACCCATGCTTTTAAAAATATATTTTGAGTATCCATCGAGTTTACCCGCCTTTGAAATCAATATATTGTTCAAGTGAAGATCGTGGTGTCTAAAATGTGGAACTTTTCTTTGAATGTTAGACAAAGTGTACAAAACGTGCGTGACTATAGCCTTGAAATAAATGGGTGCAACTGATCGCAAAGGTATACTTGACGTTTTATCTATCTTAAGTATTTCACTATCCTTGAATATCTTATTCATGTAGGTTCTGAGATCACCGCCGTTTGCGTATTCATAATACATGATTTGTCTATCACATTTCGCAAATTTATAAGGTGCAGGTGCAAAGAACGTACTTCTTTTACGCAAAAAATACATCATTTGATATTCGTATCTAAGATTATCCTCCGCGCGCTTTGCAGATTTAATAACTATAAATTTATCCTTACCAATTGGTCCCTTGTATACTATTCCATATACACCCGAACCTAATTCACTAAGTTTTGCGGATTTTAGAGTTGATATTAATTTTAAAACTTTTCGTGGATTACAAAGATTTTTATATTCTACTTTATTGTCAAAACGCCTTGATATTTCATTTGATTGTTCCTTGAGACCTTCAAACCAATTATTGGCAATTAAACTCTTTGAGCTCATCTTACTGTAGGCTCATATTTTTATTCATCATAGTCTTCGTCCTCATCGATGATGTCGTCCTCGTCGTTGGTCGAGGCGGCTCCCTGGTTTTCAACGCCAAGGAAGGCAAAAGAAGGGAGTTTCGCAGATGGTTCAAGAAGAACTTGCTGAAGACGCACAGTCACCCCGAACTTGTTGTCAATGAACCAGATTTGAACAAAGTCAACGATACAAGTCACCTTTTGACCCTTCTCAACGCTGGAAAGTGGGACATTTTCTCGGTTCGTGTTATAGGCTTCTGGCACGAAATCGCCATTGTCCTTCGTCAAAATCTTCAGTTTAATGGATGATGGGTATTGTTCCTTGCCTGGACGAACAAGGGGCTTGTAGAGGGCTTCACGACAGACCGTCGCGTTATACGCCTTACCGAGCCATTCTTTAGAGTTTTTTACGACAGTATCAACAATAATGTTGTCAAGCTCCGCAAGTTTTTCACCCAAAACTACAGCCTCGGCATTGTCAGGGTCAAAAGACAAGTCAAGAGAATACGAGGTGCGACCAGATGCTTCGTCCGTATAGGTGCTGAGACCATACGGAGAGCGCATACAGGGGAGTTGAAGGAAAAGTTTCTTGTCGGCGACGTTAAGGTAGACAGCCTTGCCGCCATTTTTGTTCTTACGGAGTTTGGAAAAGCTGATGGCAGATGGGTCGAAGTTCTTGTGGTGAGTAATTTGTAGCGCCATTGTTGAGGGTATTATATCTTACTTACAATTCAAGACTTTAAGTCAATTATTTTTTTCTTGATTTACACTATACTATAATGGGGTTCTTTAAGGACTGTGGATGTGGATGCAATGGTCAAAAACAATATCAAAAGTTTATGGCCTCGCTCCTTGGTGCTCTCATATTTTTTGTCATCGCGAGTCCAGAGGCCTTCAGGTTGGTTCGGGGAATTGCTGGTAAGTGGGTCGCCACGCCAAATGGTACCCCATCAACAGGGGGGCTCGCGCTACACTCGCTTGTGTTCCTCATGATCGTGTGGTGGACAATGAATGTTAAAGCCGAATATATGGAAGCAGAAGAAGCCTCAGAGGAAGAAGAACCAGTGGCCGAAGAAGAACCAGTGGCCGAAGAAGAACCAGTGGCCGAAGAAGAGCCAGTGGCCGAACCAGCGGCCGAACCAGCGGCCGAACCAGTGGCCGAACCAGCGGCCGAACCAGTGGCCGAACCAATGGCCATGGAAATGGAAACTATTTCAGCTATGCCATCGTCTCTCACGATGTCCACGCCAGATGGCGAAATGGTTGACAGTTGCACTTTGAAAAATGGGAACCGTGTGATGATCATGAAATAAATTATTAGCCAATATTAGAATGGAAGTTAAAGATCCAATTACATTAATCGTAATATGTGGATTAATTTTGATCACAATTATGGTATTTATAAATGTTTTAAAAAATAACATGACTTTTGAAAAGGCATTTATGGCCGCAATAGATCCAAGACCCAAAAAGGTTTTGAAAATACAAGAACCCGAGAGCAACATTCCAGAGGATGCCTCGTGTATAGTTGAAACAATGCCAGCTTTTGACTTTGAAGGTAAAGAAATAGACAACCCACGGGGAGTGACATGCACAAAGTGTCATGAATATGTTTATAAGCACGGAGACGAAAATATGTGTAGTCCTTATAAATATAGAAGTGACAACTTCTGTATAGTAGATACGAAAATTAAGGAAATGTGCCCTTTTTAGAAATCTTCATTGAAGGACATATTTTCAGAATCTTCAAATTTACTGTAATCACCAACACGCTTCTCAAAGAAGTTTGTTTTACCATCGAGAGAAATATTCTCCATAAAATCAAATGGGTTATGCGATTTCCAAATAGTCGCATACCCGATTTGTTTGAGTAAACGATCAGCCACATACTCAATGTATTGAGACATCATTTGAGAATTCATACCAATCAATTTACAGGGTAAGGATTCAATGATAAATTCCTTTTCTAATTGCACCGCGTCTTTAATGATTGCATGAATATTCGCCTCTGATGGACGATTCTTCAACAATTTTAAAAGTTCAACCGCAAACTCCAAATGAAGACCCTCGTCACGACTGATCAATTCATTACTGAAACACAAACCAGGAAGTAATCCACGCTTCTTCAACCAGAAAATAGCACAGAAACTACCAGAGAAGAATATACCCTCGACACACGCAAATGCAAAAAGACGCTCACCGAATTCAATATTTTTATTGAAATATTTATTCGACCAACTCGCCTTTTTAGTGATTGATGGAATCTCCGCGATAGCATTAAATAATTTTGTTTTTTCCTTGGCGTCTCGAATATATTTATCAATCAATTTAGAATATGTCTCACCGTGAACCATTTCATTATGTTCTTGAAAAGCATAAAATGCCTTTGCTTCCATGATTTGAACTTCATCGGCAAAATTATTGTTTATGTTTTCAAAAACAATACCATCCGACCCAGCAAAGAAAGCAAGAATATATTTAATGAAATGGCGCTCATCATCTGATAATTTTTCCCAGTCATCCATATCTTTACCTAAATCAATTTCTTCGGCAGTCCAGTTAGACATCTGCGCCTTTTTGTACAGATCCCACAAATGTTCATATTTAAGAGGGAAAACTGTATATCTTTTATTCGAGGGATCCAATATCGGTTCTATGTTGTCCAAGTAATCGTAGAAATCGTTAAATCCACCTATGTATTTACCGTTGATGCATATCTGTGGGTATCCGTATGCGGGATGACCGGTTTTACGAGCTACTTCGTTCAGGGGAAGAAATACCTTTTCGTATGGCCTTCCTATATTTGTGCATAGTGTGACTGCTTGATCGCAATACTGACACCCATCCTTCGAATAAATGGTGACAACCGACATTGTGTGTGATATAATTCCTAAATATTTTTTGTCCTGAACTTTTAAGCAATGATTGTACAAACAGATGTAAAACAAAATGAGATTGTAAAAGTATTAGTAATCACGGAAGACCAAGATATCGAAGAAGAAATGTATGCCCGAGTTGTAGATAATAGAATAGACCATTTAGAGATTAACTATCTAGAAGAAACTAATAAATTTTATAAAGATGCGTTAGTATATTCATTTAGTGATAATATAGATGTCATACGATTTGATTCACTTATAGAGCATTTTTATGATACTTATAAAGTTGAAGATATTGATATGATTAAAGTAAAAGATAATATGTATGTATTTTTAGATGAAGTTAATATTGAAGACGATAGTAGTTCTATATATACTGATGATGACGAAGAGGACGAATATAGTATAGGAAGTTTTGTTGTCGACGATGATGACGTTGATGGTATGGTTGAAGTTCCACACGACCACAAGAAACTAGATCGTGAATGGAATGAATGGGAACCACGATCTCCGGGTGCGAGGAGTTTCAAAGAAACTGTAGAACGAATTGAATACTATGCTAAGAAACATGCAGATGAAAATAATTTTTGAAACAAAATTTTTATTTTTCATTTCATTGTAACATTAAAAGGTTGTCACTAAAAAAAATTATTTTTCATGAAAGTTGATCATTATTGTGACACTATTGTGTGACTAAAAAAAATTATTTTTCATTATAGTACAAAAAAAAGTGCGTTATTGGACACCTAAGTTTTTGTTGTTTTGTACTATAATAAAATCGGTTCACTATGGATTTCGCAAGTATTTGGACGCAAGTTGATGCGTTACTACATGAAAATAAAGAAGAAGAACCAACAGTTAGTTTTATATGTCGTGAATGCAGTGGGGTCAAGGTCTATGCAGATGGCTTGCCAGTATGTTCATCGTGTGGTCTCGTCGATACATTCTTTGTAGATGATTCCGCAGAATGGACAAGTGGTATAGCCGATGATGGAACAGTCAGCGACCCTGCGCGGTGTGGTAATCCGAATGCCAATCCCTTAATGTTTTCCCAAAATTGGGGTAAAGGCACCATCATTTCAACACATCGTAATTCATCATACAAAAACAAAAGAATGTCAAAAATTAATTTCCACATGTCCATGAATCACAAAGACAGGGCTTTGTTTCATGCATACAAAGATATAGACGAAGCTGGTCAAACTCTTCCAGATTGTGTTTTACAGAACGCAAAGATTTTGTATAAACAATTCAACGACGAGAAGTTGACGAGAGGAAATGTTCGTCTTGGTGTCAAGGGGAACTGTCTCTTATATGCATGTAGAATAGCAAAAATACCTAGAACAACAAAAGAAATAGCGGATATGTTTAACATTCCATCTAGAGACATCAGTCGGACAACACAAATTTTCAAAGAAACCATCATGGGTGATACAGAAAGAAATTATGTCACCAAACCATTCAATGTTCTTCAACGACTTTTGAATTCCTTTGATATTACAAAGCAAGAACGATACGCGTGTGTAAAGATGTGTAATGAATTAGAAAATTGTCCAGACTTGATGAGTAAAACACCCACGACCATCGCGACGGCTGTTGTATATACAAACTTGAGTCACAAATATACCAAGGCCGAGGTATGTGAGATGTGCGAAGTATCCATACCTACAGTTAATAAAATAGAACTGATTATAAAAAGATACTTAGAGGTTTAGGCTACTTTTTTAAATAATATGTCCGACGTTCAAAAAAAACCAATCAAACTATTTTTGTCCACCCCTTGCTATGGCGGTCTTTGCCTCGAAAAATATATGATTAGCCTTGTTCGCCTTCAACTTTTGTGTATTCAAAAGGGTGTTCAACTTATGATTGATACTACTGAAAACGAATCTCTTGTGCACCGCGCGCGAAATGTTGCTGTTGGGCGCTTCATGAAGAAGAGTGATGCCGATTATTTCTTCTTTGTGGATGCTGATGTTGATTTTGAACCAGAATCTGTCATCCGTCTCTTAGAATCTGGTCATGACATCTCCGTGGCCGTGTATCCAAAGAAGGTTGTCATGTGGGATCAAGCCGCAGAGGCTGCGAAGGCTGGTGATGAACGAAACATGCAAATGTTGTCGTCAAGTTTGGTTTTGAACTTTGGTCAGCGACAATGTAAGGTTGTCAATGGGTTTGTTGAAATTCTAGACGGACCAACTGGTTTCATGATGATTCGTCGCGACGTCTTTTCAAAGATGGAAGAAAAGTTCCCAGACCTCTGGTGTAAGAATGACCACGCCAATCGCGACTTTGATGACTACCACGCCTGCTTCGATTGTATGATCGACCCAGTGTCCAAACGCTACTTGTCGGAGGATTACGCATTCTGCCGACGATGGCAACAAATGGATGGGAAGATTTACGCAGATGTTCAAACGACATTGGGACATGTCGGTAATCTTCCATTCACAGGATGCCTCAAAGATAGGCTTAAAAACTAAAGGTAAATTAATATTAATGAAGCTCGCTACTGTTATTGTCACTCGGTCGAAGTCTTGCCATGTCAAGACACTTCATACAATTCTTAGACTTAACATCCGATGCCTTGAAAACAGATGGGAACAAAAGATTTTTTTCGTAAATGATGACCCATTTGAAAAGGCAGAGATGATCCAGTCTTGTATGAAGGATTACGATCGAGTTCTTTTTGTTGATTTTGGTATTCAAATGGATGATGCCTCTATTGCACACATTTTTACTCCGATGGATGGTGTAGGTGTTCTTGTCTACCCAGGGGTCACTGAAGGTATTGATTGGGAAATGTTCAAGGATAAAATTAAATCAGACTCAAATGAACCAGTTGCCCAAATGGGTCTCTACTTTGACACGGATGTGTCGAAGGAAATATCAGATGATATTTACCAGGTAAAGACCACTAAAGCCAGGTGTTGGATTATGAACTCTAAGAATGTGGCGAAGACCATCAAAGATAAGAAGACGGGCTCCTACAAGATTTACCCAAAGATGGATTCCATGTTTGACAAGTTCAAACAACACGGTGTGAAAATTAATGCATTTGTAGGGGCTAAGTTGACGGCTACTTATGGTCACGAATGCATCGCGAATATTCTCAACACTGCTGGTGTTCAAGCGACTTAAAAAAATAATTATTTAATTTTATATATACAATGCAACGCTTGTTTGTACAGAAACAGTCTCCGCTTTACAAACATACGTTACAACTGATCCATACGGCATGGGGAACTTTGAACAAACCCCATGTCTTCCCTGGTCCCCAACCAATTTCAATTGAACGGAGGCATTTCAATATTCTAAGAAATAATGACTATGTTGTCTGTGAAAAAACAGATGGTGTCAGACATATGCTTCTTGCTTTTATTTTTGAAGGAAAAAAGTTTTCAGTTTTTGTCAATAGAGCACTGGATATGTTCGAAACAAAAATTAGATTTTCTAAAAATACTTACGATGGAACTCTTCTTGACGGAGAATTGTATGAAGATAAGTTTATGATTTACGATGTTGTGGTTGCCAATGGAAAACATATAGGACACATGAATTTTTTAGAACGTTTGGACAACATGGAACATATCATAAAGTCTGCGATGACCATGAAATCAGATGATGTCAAAATAAAACTAAAAACATTTCATGCGTTGTCGGACTTTGGTTCTTTTTTGGATTATTTACCATCAATCAATCAAAACATTGATGGACTTGTATTCACACCCGTGAATGAACCAATTAGGGTAGGGACACATGAAACATTATTCAAATGGAAGGAGAGAGATCATAATACCATTGATTTTTTAGTGAAACGGGAATATAATCAATGGAGACTGTATGTTCAAGAAAAAGGACAACTTATATTTGAAAGTATTACATACGATGAACCATGGTTGAGGGATGGTATGATTGTGGAATGCCAATACATGACTGATCATGTGCCCATGTATTGGAAACCTTTGAAACAAAGGACGGATAAAACTCATCCAAATAATAGAAGAACATTTTATAGAACTCTCGTCAATATCAAAGAAGATATTAAGATGAAGGAGTTTTTAGACTGTATATAAGAACATAGTGCCCACACTTTCGTGGGAAATTCTGAACATGTAATAATTGTAAGTCATCGTGAAGTATCCATTGTTCATCCTTCTTAATCAAACACCCGTAGTGTCCCCCATGTTGATTTCCTTCGTGAATACCCGTAAATAGTAGTTCTAAATCCTGACCAGCGATACGCATTTTTTCAGGAACTTCAGTCTCTGATTTCGCATCGAATGAAATCATAAAAACCTCTGGTATTTTACGAATAAGACTTCGTTTTGTTGCGAGATTATAATGCATGTAGTTTTCAATTGTATTCCACTTGAAACTTTTCTTTATTTGTTCTACAAGGTTGGAATTTCTCTCAGATTCCAAGATATACATACTGAATACTTCATTGGACACATTCTTACCTTCGGGGTGAATAACCTGATTTTCACGAAGACCGTAGAACCGTCTCTTGAATATAGGTAAATCACGTTCAAGAATATCAATCAAACACAAAATACATTCCTGTATATCGTGTTGATCATGCTCCGTAAACTGAGTGTAATGTTCTCTGAAAACATCTAAGAGGGGACGTGGATCAATATATTGAATATCTGGATCATTATATGCCTTGAGCAATCTAAAAAATAAATGTGTGAAGGTGCTCGCTTCACTTTCTACTTCATAATCCACGAGGTCCGAACATACTGTCAAGAGTGCCTTCAGTGAAACATTAAAATAACACGAGTTTCCATTATTGATAAAACCCTTCATTATATATTTATACAATATTTACTTCTTTATACTTTTACGGCGCCTCTCGTGTAAATATTTATCAGCCGTGTAATATGTTTTACCCTTTGTCGCATAACTATGCACTCGAGCAAAAGCCCAAGCCTGTGGAGATGCCCCTGGCCTGTGTCCAGTTCTCCACGCCGCCAATCCTTTATTGTAAACTTCTTTCAGGTTTGCCAATGGAATCTTTGTCGCCTTGGATATTTGTGGAAGTGTGACGGCGTTAGGATATTTCTTTCTGAAGGCTAAAGTATATTGTGAAGTCTTTGTTTTCATGTTTGTATTCGTCTTAAATGGTTTGTAATTTTTTTTTAACATCTTTTTATATCTACTTTCAACAGCCTTTAGATTAGGAAGACCTCTAAAATATTTAAGTGGCGCGTAAATCTTACCTTCCTTTTCACGAAGTTCCTTCAGCTTGGGAGCAATCTTCATATACTACTAACTAATAAATATTTTCTACAGTATTATTAAATGAAAAGAACAAGATCACCCCCAATGTCTCCAGAAACAATTAAAAGAGTAAGAAGAGCGGAACATTTCATGAAAAAAGAAGCGAATACAAGTAATAAAAAATTAGAAAATATTATTAAAAAACAGCGTTCTCAAATGGCCAAATTTGTTAAAAAGGAAATTGATAAAAATAATAGAAACTTCATGAATTTCTTGAATCAAATAAAAAATTTAAACCCTTCTCCATTCAGTGCGCGTGTGAAAAATTTGGGAATAAACGGTTCAAACTATAGTCCCAATGCTGTAAAAAGAAGACTTAATTATTTAAAAAAAAATAAAAGTACTAAATAAATGCCCAAAGGGTACCCTAAATCCGGGAGACCACCCGGAAGAATTCCAACGGGTCATTCGAAAAATATAAAATACAGATCCACTGTTGCACAACAAATGTTGATTCGAAAGTTTCCAAATCTTTTTAAAAATAAAGAATTGTCAAGAGTTGTATCGAGACATAGAAAAAATTTACTTCAATACATAGAAAAATTAATAAATGAAAATTCAAAACCTAAGTCTCCTAGTAAGAAGGTTAAAGAATAAACAATATTTACTATTGAAAGCATGAACACGTCAACTATTTTCGAAGACATCAAGGGAACCATCTTTGCTCAAAAGGATGTTCCAGACACAGAAATTGAAATGCGTTTGGGAAAATTTAACGGTGATTTCTTCGACACCAATGTTGGTAAAAAGAACTTTGATGAAATTCTCGCGGGTCTTGAAAAGTTCCAGGGGTGGGAAAATAAAAAAACTGAATCAGTGGAAGTCTTCTACTATAATGATAGTGGAAAACGAGTCACCTGGGATGAAGACAAGGGAACGAAGGAATGTATTTTCAAACAAAACATTGTGAAAAGGGATTTTAAAGATTTTTCACAATCTCCCTACGATTTGAGAATATCCATCTCGCGTGAAATTCCAGCCTCCATAAGTGATAATGAAGAGGCTGATAGAATGATTGAAAAATATAGAAGATCTTTCATTCGTAAAAATGTATCTATAGATATGACCATCATTAGCGGTGATGTCACAGATATGGATGACGAAGACAATAAAAAATACCAAATAGAATTGGAAATTGTGAATCCCTCACAAATTAGTGATGAACCCCAACTCTTCAACATTATTCACAAGGTTTCGGATATATTAAAAATCTTGGAATAATTTAAATGAAGGGTTCGAACATTGTTATATTTGTGATACTCGCTCTTCTTTTACTTTTCAGAAATAATCGGAGAATACAAGAAGAAGTTGGAGATTCAAAGTATTTCTACATGTCACATGGACTATCAGTTGACATGTACAATAAAATGAAGGAGGATGGTCTATCAGAACAATCTCTGAAAGAATTTGTCAAGATGGAAGATCGTCTTCTAGAAATTGAAAAATTTTCAGTCTGCAACCGAGTAGCGAGAACTACAGAAGCCGTGGGTGTTTCTCAAAACATAAAAGACCGATTCACGGGGTATGACTTTTCATACCACGGAGAACATCTCAGACAAGTAGCGCAGCCAACAAAACTCATCAATAGAAAAATAGTGTGTTATTATTAAAAATGACAATCATAATGGGTCTTCAAAGCTAATATCAAAAATACTTCTGGTGTAATTTTAACTTTATGCAAATTGTCTAATACATAAGCAACCAAACCCCTATCATCTAAATTCCTATTCTTTTCAATCCATTCCAATGCTTCGGCGTCGTTGTCTATGTCAATAAAAGTTGGGGGGCATCTGTATTCTAGTTCCAATTGTCCCATGTAATAATCTGAAACTTCCCTTTCCTTTTGAATATAATCAATGATTAATTCTACCATTAAATTTAAAACATATTGAGACGTGTCCGTTCTATACGTGTCAATATTAAGTGGTGATGGTATTCTATCAACGAGTTGTTCTCTGATGAACATCGTATTGTATTACAAGTGTAATTAATTTCTAAGTCTTGATGTTGTTGGTGTCACTGTCGCGCGGCGGGGAGGTGGTGTCTTCTTTTTTGGTCGTCCTCGTGTTTTCTTGGCCGCAGGTGGTGGAGAATTCTTTGGAGATGGCAAACGAATTCTAAAGTTTTGTATTTTTTTACAAATATCTGAACGTTTATCTTTGGCCACGACAGGAATACCCATCTTTTTGGCAAACGCACGAAGGGTGGCCATCGGGTAGGTGGTGCACACACGAGAACCAATACGGAAATTCTTATTGTTTCCAGTCATCACATATTCTTTACCGTTGTGTGTGAATGGGGCATACTGGGTAATACCCATGGTATTCACAAGTTTTGCACAAATAGTATCTTTAGATGTTCTGTTTGTGACTCCAACGACACCCTGTTTTCTAGCAATGTCTCTCAAAGCATCTCTAGAATAGCGCATACATTGACGAGTGCCTATCTTGAGACCATATTTAGGATCCAATACTAAACGAACCGTTGGGGATTTTCTTGCTTGGGCTGCCTTCTTTGCCTTCTTGTAGCAACAATCAAAACCTTGGGGATTTTTACGAATGCTGTTTGTCGCCTTGGCACACTTCCCATTCTTAGGTTGTCTAGGTTTGGGACACGTGCTTTTATTTTTTACGGCATTCTTTTTTTGTTTAACAGCATTTCCTACATTTCTCACGAGATCAGTAACACCACCCCGTGCATATATAGATTGCATGAGTTCCGAACCATTCGTATATGCAGACATAAGTTTGTCCATTGTATCGGCACCTTGAATCTGCACAAAACCAGTGGACGTCATCACATACTTATATCCATTGGGGTGAGTATAATACAATTGAGGTGAAAGTTCAGGTTCATAACTTGAATATTTTGCGAAACTCTGTGCAATCTTCGCCAAGTTAAGTTTACCATTCACTTTAAATTGCGCAGAAAGATTATTGAATTCCAAAGGTTTATACAAAAGAGCTTCTTGATTTGTGTACGTATCTATAATATATTTACGAATGAGTTCGGGTTCTTGTTGGAAATCCGTATCAGAAACAAATCCACCAGAAAAACGAACTTTACCATTTGAATATATTGTGAAACTCACACCCTTTTTCACAGAACCCTTGGACACATTTATCTTTAATTCAACTGCAAAATATGTATTACTAAATTTATTAGGATTATCAAACCATTCTTGTTCTGATGGCCCCCTCCAACCATTCTTGTTGACCGTTATTCCCTTTTGGAAACGACCATAAATAGCTGATATTTCTCGAACCTCGAGTTTCAACCCATTACCTATAGTAGCAGCGCCTCTGATAGGTCGTGTCAATGGCGCGAGAATATCAACTCGTTTCATATCACTTCGAAGTGATTTATTAATTGTTATATTAAACATACCAACTTTGAGATTACTCACCTTCAAATTACGCGAAACTGGCGAAGGCGACGCAACATCAGCAACAATATTGTGTATATTACCAGACGTGAGAGAACCAGAAGTTCTGGGAGTCACGGACGAGGGCGATGCCATTCCAAGTTCCATTTCAATTTCTCGAGCTAGTCTACTGTTTTGTGAATTTGATGAAGACGCTGAACTCACGGATGGCCGAGGGTTTTCACGCACCACCTGAACATTAGCATCGCGTAGGAACGACTGGGCTCTGGCGCGGTCCATTTATATTAGTGAGTATTTTAATTTTATTCATGACCCAATTCTACTTTGATGATGATTGGTTGGATCGTGGTCGCGGTCGTGGTCGTGGTGTTTGTGGTAGTAGTATTCATTTTATATTACACTATGTTTTTAATTATAATCGCCACCGTATGTATCTTCTTGGATGACATCTAAACCAAATATGAAAGGTTGATTGGGGTAAAACTTCCCATTGTAAGTGCACTCGTAGTTTCGAACCTCGATGTCTCTTGAACTGAAAGGACCAGCATAGAAATCCGAGTTGAAACGAGGCTTGCCAAGGTTGTTTGCTTGGCAGTGCATATTGAACACCTTGATGAACTCTTTCTGAGGACAGCACAACGGTTTGCCAGTGTTCTCATCCTTACCGAAACGAATGTTCGTGGATTCCAAGAAATTGTGAAGCGTGCTTGCAACCATAGCGACTTGCTTTTGAATACCCTTGAAGTATTCTGGAACAACATTCCAAATATCCTTGTTTTTGTATTTTTGAGCGTATAATAAGTAAGCGCGAACACACTTGTAAAGGATTGCTGGAAGTTCTGCTTCTAATTTCTCATCCAATGTAGGATCAGCTTCCTTTACCTGTTTAGAAAAGTTCCAAGGTAATACACGACGCAAAACACTCCCAGAATTATCTCTCCAACTTGGGATTTCGTTGCCACCGAAGCATCCAGGTGATTTCCATTGAATGGACTTGGCCTTTTCGTGTTTGACTGCGATGGACACATCCTCACCGCTTACAACGGACTGAAACTCCGCTTGCTCTAAGCACAGATCACCTTTGACTTCAGGTGCAATGAACATGAACGAGTCGTAAATAGACGAGAGACCAAACTTTTTCTCAACATTATTTGAAAGGGTCTTGACATCATCGGGCTCGTAAAATTTACGGAACACCTTGGTGATGATGGTAGATTTACCAGACCGAGCAATACCCTTGAAGAAAGGAATAACCTGCCAGGCATCCATATCATTCAGGTCAAAGCAGAGGCGACCACCCATAACATACACCCAACGAGACACTTCATCCTCGAAACCTTGGTAATCCAAAACGGATTGGAAATACGGAGTAGGAATGTCCATCCAATCATCCAAGTGGCTGTAATCATCGAAGTGATTGTCAAAGTATTTACAACTCACGATAGTTGGGTCAAGGCACTTAAACTCACGGCTTTCGTATGTGTAAAACTTACACTCGTAGGTGCCATTGTCTGGTGTAAATTGCTTGCCGATAAGAATACCATTCTTGAATGACCAAACATTACGGTTCTTCACAATTTCAGGGAACTGCATATCAGTGCAATGCGACAGGTAGTAAATGACATCCTTGAACCCAGAACCACGGCTTGTTAAGTTTTTCCAAAGTTCAAAGGTAATTTCTTTCTGTGCCACGCTATATACATAGTCCTGAATACTCATCATAGTATTCCAGGCGCGAGTCTTGTAGCCCTCAGGTGTTGTGAATTGCTGACAACACTGTCCCTTGTAGCGTCGAATCATACCCTTGTAGGTTTTATCGAGAATACTCAGGATGGCCTGTTGATATGGGCTCAGTTCATCAACCTTACTCATAGTCGTACATCTAAAAAGTGAATGATCGGTTTCTGGATTCGCAGGAGCGTAGGTTGGATTGTTAATACGCTCATAAATACGAGTATTTCTGAATACAATCTGAAATGCATCATCCACCTGCTCAATCAATGAATTGATTCGTTCTGAAATCTTTCGTTCGTCATCTGAAGTCTCATCGTCCGAAATACCCAACGCCTTGGCTCTGTGATACAGAGTGCCAAGCAATTCTAATTCTCTTTTCTGTTTGCCTGTAATGCTCTCCATATCCACTCGCACAGGCATACCAGTTCCAGAGTCCAAATCTGTCGGGTTGAAAAATTTATTATATCCAAGTTGAAACGAAATATGCGAGTCATTTCGTTTTTTCATGCACCATTCACTTTCGAGATATTCGAGGTAATCTGACAACTCATCCTTACTCAACGTCTGAATCTGATTACGATAGAGTTCCATATTTGAAGCATCTTCGTTCACGTCTTCGTTGATATAGTGAGTTCCAGTATCCTCTTCCATTTTGGTTTTATTTATATTAAAGTTATTTTCTTAATTGTCTTTTTTGTTCAGGGTGGACAAGATTTTAAGTAGTATCTTGTTTTGGGTAGCAAGCTGAGTTCCAATATCAAGAAGGGCAGTGCACACAGTATCACCCTCCTCTGTAGCGAGGGTCGCAGACAAGAGACCGCCGAGGGCTTCCATGCCATCGTATCCTTCTTCACCGAAGTCCATCTCCTCGTCGTCGTCGTCCTCGAACTCTTCCTCTTCGCCTTCGTCCTCGTCCTCGAACTCTTCGTCTTCAGTATCTTGAATATCAATTTCTTCTTCTTCGCGCACGGGAGTTGCTGGGGCTTTAACTTCAGGAGACATTTATATAATAACACAAGAAATCTTAAAGTGATTTTTTTCGCATCGGGGGTACCTGCGAAAAAGAGGAGATAATTACCCGAAAAAAAAATCTTGGTATATAGTACAAAAAAAATGGCTGGTGGTCTCATGCAATTGGTTGCGTACGGTGCTCAAGACGTCTACTTGACTGGTAACCCAAAAGTTACCTTCTTCCAGGCGGTCTACAAGCGCCACACTAACTTCGCGATGGAAAACATCGAACAAACTGTGAACGGTACGGCGTCCAACAACGGCCGTGTCTCCGTGACTGTCGCCCGTAATGGTGATTTGATCGGTGATATGTATGTTGAACTTGTTGCTGCGTCTGGCCTCGCCACCCGTGCCGGTGATCTCTCCGTTCTCGGTGGTGCCTGGGCGGCCGAGCGTGCCGTGAAATCCGTTGAATTGTCCATTGGTGGTCAACGCATCGATAAGCACTACCAACTCTGGTGGCGCTTGTACTCTGAGCTCTTCCTTGATGAATCCAAGAAGGCTCAGTGGGGTAAGCTCACCTCCAAGCACGTCGCGGCGGGTTCAACACAAACTGTGTTTCTCCCTTTGATCTTCTTTTTCAACCGCAATCCAGGTCTCTACTTGCCTTTGATTGCCCTCCAATACCACGAAGTCCGCCTCGACTTCGACCTCTCCTCCGAATTCTCCCTCTACACGGACGGCACCACCTTCAAGGTGTGGGGTAACTACATCTACCTTGACACCGAAGAGCGTCGTCGTTTCGCCCAAAAGGGTCACGAATACCTCATCGAACAAGTGCAACACACTGGTGCGGACACGGTCACCTCTGGTGCCTCCCGCCAAGTGCGCTTGTCTTACAATCACCCAGTCAAGGAATTGGTGTGGTGCTTCAACAACGGCTCCGTTGCGAACGCCGCCACCTGGAACTTCACCTCCAACTTGGCGACCTCCAACGCTGTTGTCCTCGACACCGACCCATGGAATATCTCCCAATCCAACACCTTCTCCCCAATCACCCAATCCACTGGTGCGCCACTCCTCGTGTCCGGCACCCAAGGGGGCGCGTGCACGTGGTCCGAAGATGGGGCGGCGTCTGGTGCCCGCTCGGTCGGCCCAATGTCCACCTTCAAGCTTGTGCTTAACGGCCAAGACCGCATGAAGGAACAAGCGGGTAAGTATTTCAACCAAATGCAACCATATGCGCACCACACTGGCTGCCCATACCCAGGTGTGTATGCCTACTCCTTCGCGCTTCGCCCAGAAGAACACCAACCATCTGGCACGTGCAACTTCTCCCGTATCGACAACGCTCAAGTTGCGGTCACGATGAAGGGCACTGTTCCAGACAACACCACCATGAATATGTTTGCCACAAACTACAACGTTCTTCGTGTTCAGAGCGGTATGGGGGGCCTTAGCTTCAGCTCATAAGAGATGAGATCAGGGCCTAAAAGTGAGCGTTAAAAGCGTTTCTCACTAGTCTGTATGTGCAGGCAAGACATCTGGTTGCGGGAAGTTCCTTAGAGCTCTAACTACCACCCTCATTTGGAAACATATGAGGGGAACTCGGTTAATTGCCGAACCCAATGGTAAAAATGTTAGAGATTGGATAATCCGCAGGCGAGAACCTAAGTTCGATATGACAAGAATATGGTTCCGTTTCAACGATCGCTAAGTTGTCGGTAGTAAATGAGGGGCTAGTCACCCTGATACTGCTTAAGGTACGATCTGGCCCTATGGGAAACCATAGGGATAAACCGTGCGTTCTCTAACTAAGAGGACTGTCGCTACATATTAATCAAAAAAAGTATTACATCAAATATTAAGATATTTAAAGTATCTTAATATTTGTTTAGCGTTTTATAATTAAAGAATAAACCCAAGGATAATCATATGGATAAAGTTTGTACACTTTGTCATGAAACGAAATCGATTGATAATTTTGGAAAAAATAAACTGATGAAAGATGGTCATATAAACCAATGTAAGCCGTGTCGTTCAGCATATTTGAAAGATTATTCTGAAAAAAATAAAGAAAAGTTAGTAAACAGATCTAAAGAATATTACAAAGAGAATCAAGAAAAAATAAAAGAACGTGTGAGAACCCATTGGAATGATAATGCCGATGAAATAAATCAAAAAAGACGTTCCAGATATGAAAATGATGATGAATACAGAGATAAGAAATTAGCAGAGTGTTCGGCATCAAATGCTAAACATCGCCCAGAGAGGCGTAGAAAATCAAGAAATGATAAAGATGCATCTTACTATCTTGAACTATGTCGTAAACGAATGTGGCACGCATTTAACGGTAGAGAATCAAAAACGGATAAAACCATAAACTTACTTGGATGTGATGGAGAATTTTTAAAAAAATACTTGGAGAGCACCAAAGTTGAAGGTAAAGATTATTCGGATGCTCATATAGACCATATTATACCTTGTTCATCATTTGATTTCAGTGACGAAGAGCAACAACGAAAATGTTTTCATTATACAAATCTTCAACTTTTACCAGCCAAAGAAAATCTGAAGAAAGGTAATAAAATTATTGCTTAAGTCAAACATCCTGGTGCTGGCGGACATTCACATGGTATTGAATATCCTGACCTATTTGCGAACAAGAATGGAAGTCTATCGTTTGGACCAACTAATCCATTTGGTGTTGTGCTTATAGGAACGTTCGAAAATGGAAATATCATCCGAACATATCCATTTTCTAAACGAAGCACATTATATGCCAGTGCGTATATGCGCAATTCTCGACGATACTTGTCTTGTGGAATGAGTTTTATTTTTACGACTTGACTATTGATGACACTAAAATTCCTTTGACCCGTGGGGTATATCTTCTCTGGTTCGGTCGAAAATGAATACGAATAAAATCTCCGAGATGTTGGTGTTCGTGTGTGGTGTAATCCACTTTGAATTGATTTTAGAAATAAATAATTTCCATTGTCTTCATTTATGACTTCTTCGCCATCGAGTTTTAGTGTAAGATTGTATATGTGTTCATAAAATGCAATATTAGATTGATAATCAACCTCTATATCAATATTGTCATAATTACACGGAGCGATAGAAAGTCTGTTGTTAAATCTTTGACACTGGAACACTACATAAAGTTCCTTTATTGGATTTTCAAATTTAGTTCTAAATTCCCATTCATATTCACCCAATGGAACAAGTTGTGTTTCACTTTGTTGTATTTGTGTGATTGTAAAATCTCTATCTGTATTTTTTAGAATGTTTTTTTCATATTCATCGAGTAGAACAATTTCTGTATTCATCTTGAAATTCTGAAGTTTTATTTCAGTGAATTCACGGTATGTTTCACTTTTTATGATGTATTGTTCTGCATAAAAAACATCTTCACCATCTCTTGAAATAGTCACAAAAACTTCTGCACCGTGTGTAAAATAGAGTGGTTTTGAATTAATCATAACATATTCAGTGCCATCAAAATCATATAGACGATATGATTCGGCTGATTGTAATCCAACTACTATTCTTAATCCATTACCAGAAAGACCAAAATGACAATTAGATTCAAGATATGGTATAGTATACACTTTATATTCACCTTCATTTTTTATATCATGAAACACATATAATCTTGAATTCGTAATGTCCAAAGCCGCCGCGACTGTCCCGTCCCCTGATATTTTTGTATATCTCAAATCACCAGCCCCAATATCGGTAAGTGTTTGAATTTCAACTGGATTGGGTTCATCTGTGTAATCCAATACTTTCAAACTATTTCCAGAATCCTGTCCAACGACGACAGTGTCAGTGTCATCGGACATGCCCATGGATTGACCATATCCAATACCTATATTGATTCTTGAAACTTCTATCTTATCGGCATAATATACAATGTCTCCCGTGCTCGGATTGCCTATGACAAATGTATTAAATTTGTGAGATGTTGCAGAACCAACTGTTCCATTATCAGCTATAAATTGTGACCCTGAACCCATTGCACGACCATTTGTTATACCGTTTATGGCTGGATCTGAATTTCTATAAAGAACATTTGTTTGGAAACGCCAGAATGATATAGATTCTCTTTCCAATTGTGGAACAAACTGTGTCAATCTATATGGCCCAACACCGTAGTATTGTAATGTATCACCTATGAGTGCATATATGTAGGGAGTAATTCGATTGAGAGTGTATGTTTCAGACGTTAAAAGAGCAATTCCATTTATTGGAGTTCCATCTATTTCATTTATATCCAATTCTGGTAGAAATTCTAAACTGTGAATATTTTGATTCATGTTTCTTTCGTATGCTCTTTGGTAGGGAACAACTGGATATTCAAACTTGAAAAAGTTTCGTGAGATGACCAAGTCGTCCAATGTTCTTAATTTTACATGTATCTCAACTTCTTGTTGCGTAATAGCACAAATTGGCAAAGCCAGATGGGGCTTTTTGTAAAAATAAAATGGAATATCTATCACAAACTTTGTTTTTTTATTGAAATTCAACATACTATATTTGTAAGTGTAGTCATCCGTTGGATTTGTCACAATTTTTTTACCCGTTGTTTTGAATAAACCATATTGTTTGGTTTCTGTGGTGCTTTGTTCTGAATATATTTGTAAATAATCTGTTGTAATTCGTTCAATCAATACACCTCCGATGATTAAATCTGCATACTCTATGACTGCGTGTCCAACCGAATCTACATATCCGTAATTAAAAAGTTTGATGGGATCCAATTCAAATTCAAAACTAATTTTAGAAATCATATCCCCTTGGTTTTGTGGAAGCACATATCGTAAAACTTTATCGAAATCTGGAGTTTCTGATGATTCGAGACTTATATTTTGTTTAGCAAAATGCGTATGTTTTTTATGCACTTGCGTAAAAAAACTGAACTCTGGATCGTCGGTAAAAAATTTATCTTGTTTACCGACTGCTTCGATTTGTAGACGACCAGCCATTCCTAATTATATGGAATATTAAAACTTTAGGCCTGCCAACCCACTTTGCACTCTGAGCACATTGTATGACAATGCATATACTCTAAATTTATTGTCTTTACTGTGAACAAATGCTCTTTTACCAGGGGACAAACGACCCGTTGCGAACTTCAAAATGACTGGGATATTTCCACCACTCGCATGATTATACGCCTCGGTATAGTTCTTTGCTGCATACACATAGTAAATCTCTGGATCTATTTCCACAGATAATTGTTGGTTTATTATTCTACTCATATTCACTTGACCCGTGGGATAATGTTTTTCTGGATCGAGTGCGAAACTATACATCCCGAATTCGGAAGAAAATTTAAACTTCAAGAATTCATTATGTCTGAAACGATATTGCATTTCTGGTTGTGAAGGGATGTTTACATGATTTTGTATGGGTTGATTATATACTAAAAATTCATGATTGGCATCTATCATTGTTTCACTATTAAGAGTTAATTTAACATTCTTAATCTCTTGAAACCTATTTGGATTTTTGAATTGTTTATATGCATCATTTTGACAAATGAAAAACATTTCTTTCACTGGATTTTTAAAATTTAATTGCACCAATTTTTTTGTTTCTGGATATGCAATAGTGAACTGTGCCAATTGAACTTGTGTTATGACATAGTCTATAGGACGAGACATCAAAAAGTGTCGCTCCGCATTTTCTAAAAATCCAAAAGTTGCCTCCAATGATGCTCTCTGGAGATTGGCGTGCATGGATGGTCCCAGTCCACCGAAAACAATATCATTCAATGTTCTCATTTTAATTCGTATTTGGATTGGTTGTTTTGTGAGAGCACACATAGGTATGGAGAGACTTGGGGTTCTGTAAAAGTAGAATGGAAGATCTAGGATGTAGGTGTTATAATTGTTTCTCAAATATTGTTTCCCAGATGCTCCGACAATCTTATATACATCATCCAGGGCATCGTCATCATACAAATCTATGAAGTTGCCGTGGCCGTTCATTTTAACCAATGCTCTTTTGACATCGTTGTCTGTATTATGTAATTGTTGATGGATGTAAATATATTCGCCTGTAAGACGTTCAACGAGTTGCCCACCGATGTAAAGATCAGCATACTCCACAAGTTCTGTGCATAGCGATGGAACATATGGAATGTTTATAAGTTGGGTGTACGAAGGGAGAATTTTCTTTCCTCTCTGTGTCTCTGGAATATTTGTATCTTCCACATCATTAATCACTATTCGTAAAGCGACATTCCTGAGTAAATCACCTTTGGAATATGGAATATCACAAAAGAATTCTTTACCAAACTCTGGACTACCACTGAATGGGAGTTCAACCTGCTCCATTGAAAATTTAGAATGTCTCTTGTATCTAATCAAAAATTGTGATATTTCAGGGTTGTCTGTAAACCAGGCATCTTGAACACCCCGAGTGGCAAGTTTCAATGTACCGCTCATTACTATATTATGTGATTAAAAAAACAACAATTACAGGACACAGGTGAGTAAAATTTCTGTTAAAAAAACAGAACCCTTTAGTAAGATGTCTTTTAACCTTCAACTTAAGAAGTTCGATGTGTCTAAGATGAACGATGACAAGATTTGTGTATTCATCGGGAAGAGAAATACAGGTAAATCGTTTCTCATTCGTGACATTATGTATTATAAAAAACATATTTCTACTGGAATAGTTCAATCGGGAACAGAAGAAGGAAATGGGTTTTATGGCACTTTCGTACCAGATTTATTCATCTACAATGAATACAATCAGGAGGCTATAGAACGAGTTATGGCTAGACAGAAAACTCTAGTCAAAACTGGTAAGAAAAACATAGGGACATTTGTCCTTCTAGATGATTGTATGTATGACAATAAGTTTCTAAAAGATACAATCATGCGACAAATATTCATGAATGGAAGACACTTTAAAATCTTTTTTATGTTGAGTATGCAATATTGTATGGATTTACCACCCGCATTAAGAGCAAATATTGACTATGTATTTATTCTAAGAGAAAATATTGTCGCAAATAGAGAGCGTCTATGGAAAAACTTTTTTGGTATATTTCCAAACTTTGATTTGTTCTCCAAGACGATGGATGCGTGCACAGAAAACTATGAGTGTCTTGTTTTGGACAATACCGTAAAGTCCAATAGAATAGAAGATTGTGTCTTTTGGTACAAAGCAAAATATCCCCCACCGAAGTTTAAGGTGGGTTCTCCAAATTTTTGGGCTGCACACAAGAAGATGTACAATCCAAAATACGAAGCATCTTCAGCAGAAGCGATGAAAAAAGGAAAACGACAGGGTGTCACCATAACCAAAAAGAAATAAAATTGCGTCAGTCAACTTTTCATAAAACATTTATAAATATAAAATGAGCATCGAAACAATGAACATAAATAGTAATGAGGATGGTATGGTTCCATTGAATCCCTATGTTCCACCAAAACCAGAAATTCCTCCATTACACGAACAACCCGCTCGTCCTCCACCTCCAGTGGATGATAAGTTTGGAGAAAAAAATATGAGTGATAATCAAAGTATAATGATGGACTCTACTCCAATCTCAGATCTTATGGGGAACGAGGCCTCAGGCGGTATGATGGAACCCCCAATGTTGCAACAGGAACCACGCATGCAAAGTATGACCATGACGGCGCCCCAGCCCACGCAGCCTATGCAAAACATGATGGCTCCTCAAGAACAACAACAACAACAAAAGAAGGAGAATAGTAATCCATTCAATTTGACGGATGATCAAATGGAAGCCCTCCTCGTTGGTGTCTGTGCCGTCATCGCCATTAGCAAACCAGTCCAAGAAAAACTTTCCACCTCCATTCCACGATTTACAAACGATATGGGTGGCCGTTCGGCCGTCGGCTTGGCCTCCACGGGTCTCGTTGCCGCTGTCGCCTATTTCATCATTCAACGATATGTTCTTAAAAAGTAAATAATACAATCAAATATTTCACCATTAATTTTTAAAACTAGTATGTATAGTTTTAAAAATTATTATTTTTATAGACCAATCCAAGTCACTATTGTATATTTAACTGTATCACCAGTAACAGGTGCCCCCCTATGAATATAAGTCCACCCTGATGGAAAAAATAATACAGAACCTTGTTTGGGTTGAATGCTACATCCTAATTTAAAATCGGTTGAACCGCCATCCTTTTCATCAACGTCATTTAAATATAATAAACAACTTAGTATTCGTCTCGATTCTAATGAATCATCGTGATGCCAGTCATAAAAATCACCCTTTCCCATTTCTTGTATGGTATAGCCCTCATCTTTTACATCTCCAATCATAATATCTGGTGTATCAACCATTTCAACATATTTTTTATATGCACACGTTAATGATTCGTAAATTATACTATCAAAATCTTTCCAATCTTCATATTCTGAGATCTCTAAGATGCGTGATCTACGAATTTCTCTGTTTATTTGTCCACCTGCCACACCACCTAATTCTTGTCTTTTATCTTCTTTATACCGATCTATTATTTTTTCACATATTTCTTTTGGAATGACATCGTGGATTTGTTTTATGAATTCCATTTATATTTAAATATTCTTTAAAAATTATTCATTAACGCATTATTTACTGAACGACTACCAGCGTAAGGATCTCCTCCCTTGTACATTGGTGTAAATATCAATACACTGAGAGTGATCATGGCGATGTACGCACCAATAACCTTTCTATTTTTATTCTCATCTTCGCCAAATGTGCGAATACCTTCTGCTATTTCATCACTCATCGCAGAAAGAGCCCACATGAAAAAAGTGGACATCATTACAACGCCAACCATGAAACCCCAGTCAACGGCCAACCAACTATTGAGAATAATTGAACGCATAACGAGTGGTATGAGAACAAATAGAGACGTGAGATTGAATACGAAACCAGTACTTATCGTGTGCATTAAGAACACAAATATATACAGAGCCAAGGCGGATACAAGTTTGGCAACCTGAATAGCATTCATTTCTTATTAAAGTAGAATAATATTTTTATTTATCCTGTATGTAGCTTGTGCAAAAACGGGTCTTGTTATTTATAGGTTCGTAAATACCCAACTCCTGACATATCTGTTTGAGACGCTTTGTCTTCTCCCAAAATTCTGAACTGTGATCATATTCTTTCACAGTAGAGTGTGCCAATTCGTGGAGAAGAACATGCATGATTTCATTTGGAGAACCATCTATACACAACCCAATCTCAAATCCTTTGTTTGTATTGTATCCGAGAGTATCAAAATATGGTTTGTGATGCGCAGTCAATGGGATTTCATTCTTCAAATGTTTGAAGTCTTCATCACCATTTTTTTCAAGGTGTTCCCTGAGTATCCTGTAGCGCTCCTTAACAATCTTAAAATTTTCTGGAACTTTGGTATTGATCAATATGATTATATTAATTACAAGAAGTAGCAAAGCCACTAACATTTCTTTCTATAGGTAAATATAAATTTACTGTATAATTCTGAAATTGGGTGTCCAGTGAGACCTTCCCACACCTCCATCTGGAACCCTAATTTTTCTAAATGTGTGATAAGTAAATCTTTATACGCTATGGGCTCTGCGCGAGCATCATCTCCATAAAAAGGAGTATCTTCTAAATGAACAACGAGTTTTTCCCCAAATTGACCGTATCCTGTGTTAGGGCCACGAACGAAATAATTTCCAATAGCATCACGATACGGAGTATGGAACAATATCTTCTCACTATCTGGAATTATACCTACTAATCTACCTCCTGGTTTCATCCTTTTTTTGATTTCCCTCAAACTTCCGTGAAATAGTTTCTCATTCGCAAAGATGTAGTGTAGTGAAAAATTATAACAAATAATATCAAATACTCGGTGAGGACAATCAAATATATCTCCACTGTAAAAATTAACACGCATCTTCATATTTTTAGCGCGTCTCTTTGCTTCTTCCAAAGCCGAAGGTTCTGGGTCGCACATATTTATCTGCGCACCCCTCTCCCTCCACTTCTGGAGGTCTCCACCAAATCCTGCGCCGACATCGAGGATGGCATCGCCTTCGTTGGTGACATGCTCGATGAGTTCTCGTTTCGCGAGATTATGATTTTTACGGAGAAACTCCATTATGACTTACTTAAAACTTGCGCCAAAACTTTATATGCCTCGTCCTCCACTATATCAAACCAAGTCCCATAAAACACTTGATGTAAATACGGTGGAACACCTTCTAGGGATATATCAATTTCTTTACAGGGTAAAGTAATCCATTCACTTTGTATACATTTCTTTATGTCCTCAAAAACACCTCGGTCGTGGGCAATCACAGGCTTTCCAAAATAATCAGCCTCCAACATCGGAAGACCAACACCTTCACCACGACTGAAGGATATGACATAATCACACAAATTATACAAAGATGCCAACTTTTCCAATGAAATCTTATCAGTTATTATCTTGATGTTTTTAGATTTTGTCAAATCATCATCTTTATTTGTCTTAACTATTAGTAGATGATCAGTGCCTTCAGCAGCCTTTGCAAAAACTTTCGTCAAAGTTGTCACATTTTTTCTTTTATCGTTCGTCCCCACGTAAAGAAAAATCTTAGATTTTGGATCAAGTTGCTTAGGAATGACTTTAGGCTGCATTCGAATCAAATCAGAAGTATACCAATTCATGGATTGGCACGTGACCCCACGGCGTTCCAATATATTTTTTAAATAATCAAATGGAACAATAACTTTATCAAAACATTTCATTTTTTCAGCAATATCAGGATGAATATCTGTCGTCTCAAACATTGTGTATAAATATTTATTTTTTTCCTTCATCTGCGAAACAATCGAAGGCCAGTGTGCAAAAGTTTCAACAAGTTCAGAAAGAGTAATAGTATCTTCATCTTCGTCTCCAGTTATACCACAGTGGGGACCAAGGAAAAAACGACCCACGACTTTTCCAAACATTTAATTATTTTAGATTTATTTCTCTAAATGGAGCCAATAATCAACCGTCAAATCACGGCGTTCAACAGCACACGCATAGTCCAATCCTTCGAGGGGGCAGGGGACAGTCTCGACCTCCATGTCCTTGATAAGATCCTTACGAACATATGTCAATTCAATGGCGCGGGGGAAATATCCATCAACCCATGGTTGAAGAAGTGCATTATTACCATGGAAATGAACACATACAAAGTCTTCATTCAATTGTCCGAATACATTCTTGAATACTTCTTCCATTTGAATCATATACCCAGCATCCAATGGAAGATGGAATTCCAAAAGAATTTGTGAAAAGTTTTTCAACGTCTCAATTTTAGAGTTGAGAACTCTCCACTCGGCACCTTCAATGTCAATTTGTGCCATCAATTTTTTAGAATCACTGTGTCCGTTGCGCGCAACATGTGTATCAATTGTTCCATACACACGTCCATCCTTATCTTTACCATTTATATCCATGAGACCTTCGTCAAAAAAGTGTATGAAATCGGGTTTATTTGTAATCCCCTTGAAAGGGTCATACACGTAGCAAGGTTTATTAAATTTTTCATGGAATGCTGTTTCAAATGTAATATTATCATCGCATCCATATGAATATAGTGCATCGTAGTCCTCACCCAAATCGGCGACAACATAACCACCATCGCGATGTTCCCCCAATCTAAATTTTTTCAAATTTGTTTTATGGGGTACAACGAGATGTCTCATGGTCTTCATCACATCTAAAAACTTTTTTTCCAACTCCGTCATTATACATTATTAAAGAATTATGTCTCTAATACAACATAATGCAGATTACTGAAATACCAACTACTACTTATGCGATTGAAGTTTGCAATGAGGATCGCGAGTTGTATTCCCTCTTGTCTTTTCTCGTAAAGACCAAAGATTCTGATGATGATATTAATGTTCTTGTTGATTCTGGAAAAGAAACTCCCGAAGTTAAAAAAGTTTTGGAACAATTCAAAGACAGTATAACTGTGTGTCGTCGTGAATTTGATGGTAATTTTTCTGACCATCGGAATTATCACATCGAACAGTGCAAAGGTGACTATATCTTCATGATTGATGCGGACGAAATACCACAAGAGTATTTGATTAAAAACTTCAAACAGGCTCTCGTTGATACTGGCACCGAATTGATGTATATTCCACGAATGAATATTTCACCAGGGTATACTCAAGAATGGTTGAAAAAATGCAACTTCAATGTCAATGAAGTTGGTTTCATCAACTGGCCAGATTTCCAAGGACGTATCTTTAGAAATCGCGAAGGCATTCGTTGGTCTAAGAACCTCCATGAAAGAATTGAAGGTTTCAACAAAGCCATCAGTTGCGAACAAAATCCATTGATTGGGATATGGCATATCAAAACTGTAGAGCGTCAAGACAAACAAGACGCATTTTATAAATCTCTCGCATAGTTTAAAGATTGTAATAGTTAATACTTAAAGATGTGGTGGCCCTTAATGCACACTGCAATCACACCTGAAGATAAATTGAAACTCATAGAATTCATAGCATCGACCGATAAATTTACAAATGGTGAAAAAGTCAAGGAGTTCGAGGATGCCTGGTCAGAATGGCTTGGGTGCAAACACTCCTTATTTGTCACGTCCGGGAGCACTGCTAATTTTTTACTTTTAGCCGCTGCGAAGGAACTCTATAATATTCCAAATGGTTCGAAGGTTTTGGTTCCTGCGTGCACATGGGTCACAAATGTGGCTCCAGTGTTTCAGTTGGGTTTGGAACCTGTTTTTGTCGATATTGATTTTAAAACATTTAGTTTTGATGTGACGACATTGCCCGATGAGGACATTAAAATTGTTTTCATTACCCACTTATTGGGTCTCAACGCACCCGTCGAAGCATTGAAGGAAAAGTATCCAAATGCCATATTCTTGGAAGATATTTGTGAATCACACGGATTGATGGATGCTAACGGGGACAAGAGAGGACGGGGGACAGGCAGCACCTTCAGTTTTTACTATGGTCATCATATGACAACTGTTGAAGGTGGTATGGTGTGCACGGATGATGATAATTTGTATGAACTCATGCGATTGAAAAGAAGTCACGGTATGGCTAGAAATCTTTCACCAAAAAATTATGAATACAACATTAAAATGTTCTCTGATATTGACCCTCGTTTCTTGTTCCTCACCGATGGCTACAACTTTAGAAGCACAGAGTTTAACGCCGTCATCGGATTGGAACAATTGAAGAGATTGGATGAGAGTATTGCTATTCGCCGTAAAAATTATAAATATTTCTTGGACAATTTGGATCCGAATAAATTTTATGTTCCACCCTACGATGAAGGAAATAGTAGTTTCTGTTTCCCATTCATCTGTCATTCCAAGGAGGACAAAAACAAATTGTCAAAAATACTGGATACATTGGACGTCGAAACGCGACCTGTTGTTGCGGGTAATTTACTCATCCATCCATTTTTGGAAAAGTGGAAGAACAGCGTTGAAGTTCCAAATGCTACTCTTTTGAATGATTGTGGATTGTATATTGGAAACAGTCAATTTGTAAATACTGAAATGATACATAAAGTTTTTAGTGTAATTAATGATAAATGGTAAAACTTCTTTTAAATCATATGGGCATTGGTGATGCCATCATGCTTAACGGCATGGTGCGTCACTTTGCAGAAACTGAAAAGGTTATTGTTGTTGCCAAGACGTGTCATGAAATTTTGATGCGTTTCATGTATCGCGATTTGGGCGACCAGGTGGATTTTATTTTTGTTGAGACGACAAATCCTCGTTATGTTTGGATGGCTGTTATGGACTATAAGACTAAATACCCAGATATTGAAATCATTCCCCTCTCGACATATGGTTTGGATGATCATACATGGGCTGATCTTACACAAACAGAAGGTAAATCAAACTGGTCAGCCGTTGTATATCACCAGGCCCATGTTCCTCTTGAATACATGCGGTCAAAGTTCAAACTTGTGAGAGATAAGTCAAGAGAACTTTTACCACCCGATACACCATATATCTTTGTTCATGATGACCCCGAGCGAGGGCGAACCATTGATGTTGAGACGGAGTATGATATTTTCAAGCCTCACAGTAAAGTCACTAATTTGAAGGAAGAATATTTTGAATCTAATGTTCCTAATATTTTCGATTACATTTCAATCATCGAGAATGCGAAGGAGGTGCATTGTATGAATTCGAGTTATAATTGGTTTATTGAATTGATGCAACTCGGCAAAAAGGAAACAAACTTCTTCCATACCACGGTCGCCCATAAATATTATTCTCCTTCGATTGTTAAACAAGTCTTTTCCGATGATGTTTGGACTTTTGTAGATTAAAGTTTAGACTTTTAATAAACATAATGATTACTATACTTCCCCACCTTGGTCTTGGTGATCAACTCGTTTTAAATGGTCTCGTTCGTCATTTCGCAGAAAGTGAAAAGGTTATTACTTTTGCAAAAAGATGTCACTATCCCTCGGTCTCCTTCATGTACAGAGACATACCTGACCGCGTGCAGGTTATACCCCTTGATAAATTTACGACGGATGAAATGATGGAACATGTAAAAGGTCGTGTTTTACCATTAGGTGTTCATGGTATTCCTCCACCTGTTTTTTCAAAATTAGTTGTTGGTGAATATAGTCAATATATTAATTGGGTATGTATGCTTTACATTCAATCTGGTTTGCATCCAAATACTATGTATAGAAAATTCAAAGTTGTTCGCGACACCGAAAAAGAATTCACTCCCCCCACTGTTCCATATGTTTTTGTTCATGATGATAAACAAAGAGGTCGTGAAATAAAAGTTGACACTGAAAAATTAATATGTCGTCCTCAAAGTTCTACGCTTTTACCTGATGGTTCATATCAATTTGATGATTTTAACATTTTCGATTATTTGAGTGTAATTGAAAATGCAAGTGAAAGACACATGATGAATTCAAGTTTTAATTGGCTTGTTGAAATAATGGGTATTGGTGATAAGACGACTAATTTTTTTCATTTGAATGTTGGTGCACATGATTATTTCCCACCTGAAAATACAAAGACACTTTGCACAGATGACCTGTGGACACTTGTTGAGAACGTTTAATAACTTTTTTCTTCAATAATATCTGAACCAGTTTCAAGATTAATTTGTTTTTTGACTTCTGCTCTTTTATCATTAAACTTATATACCATTCTCGCCTTTTCAATAAATTCTTCATCAAATGTATTGAGATCTTCGAGTTTTCTGAGACGTTCTTCCACGTCCCAAATAACTTCATTAATCTTTTTGAGTTGTGGTTTATGTTCAGTTTCAAATTCCAATTGTCTTAGAACATCCAATTCATATTTTACATTGACAAGTCTCTCTTGATTTGTAATTCTTTCCATTTTTATTTCCAATATAGTAATTTTATCAATCAATTCACCCTTTGATATGTCGACAAGCATATTTAAAGAATACACACCCTTTTTCTTTAAATGGTTTCTCGTGCGGCCATAGTCACTGGTCCCACGGGTCAAGATGGTTCTTATTTATGTGAATTCCTACTCGGTAAGGGATATGATGTCAAGTGTTTGATTCGTCGGTGCACCTATCCCCTCGCCAGTAGTAATTTGAAGGTGAAGCACGATGCGTTGAAGATTTACGAGGGTGATGTATTGGATCAACCCATCATCAACAAGATGGTGAACGATTGCGACAAATATGATGTTGTTGAAATTTACAACTTGGCGGCACAGAGTCACGTCGGTGTGTCCTTCAACTGTCCAAAATATACTTTTGAAGCGAACACCCTCGGCATCTTGAACATTTTGGAAAGTGTTCGTCAGCACAAGACACCTGAAAAGTTCCGTGTGTATCAGGCATCAACTTCTGAAATGTTCGGCAAGGTTCAGGAAATTCCACAAAAGGAAACGACGCCTTTTTACCCACGTTCTGTCTATGGCGTATCAAAGTTGGCTGCGCATTGGTTGGTTAAGAATTATCGCGAATCATACGGAATTCACGCGTCGGCAGGGATTTTATTCAACCATGAGAGTCCGCGACGTGGGTCTGACTTTGTCACCAAGAAGATTATTCAATCTTTGAAGAGTATCTTCAGTGGTGAGAGCGAAGTATTGGAACTTGGGAATTTGGATGCCCAACGCGATTGGGGTCACGCACGGGACTACATTGAGGCGATGTGGATGATGCTTCAACAGGATGTTCCAGATGACTATGTTGTCGCTACTGGGAAGACATATACAGTTCGTAATTTTGTGGAAATGTCATTGGAAAAAATGGGTAAGTCCATTCGTTGGGAAGGTTCAGGTGATAATGAAGTTGGGTTTGTAGATGACAAACCAATTGTTCGTGTATCAAAGGAATTTTACAGACCATGTGAAGTTGATTTGTTGGTTGGTGATGCCGAAAAAATCAAAAACATTGGATGGGTTCCAAAGCATGACATTCACACTTTGATTGATGACATGATTACAAATTAAAATCTGAATTAATTATAAAATGGCGATCGAAGTGCCTGTTATGTATGCAGGTATATTGGTCATCTTGGTTGCAGCCTATACGGTGATGGCTGTTCAAGCGAAAAATGCGCATCAAGCGTGTGAGACTGTCAAGGGGACAGCAAAAGATGAAAACTATAGACGATATTGGACATATACCATTTTAATATTGTCGTCAATCGCGGGTGCTTTCGGTCTTCTTTCATTCGTTCAGGCTGATGGTCCAATATTGGTTCAGATGGTTGCATTGATGTGTGCCGTTGGTGCTATATTGTATGCTGACACAATCCGTGAATGCGATGTCCCACTTGAAGGCGAAGAGAAAGGCACCTTCATGGAACAGGTGAAGATGAACAATGGTATTAAATATACATTTGCATTTTTGTTTATTGCCTTAGTGAGTTATAAGATAGGTCAAAGATATGCTCCTTCTGTGGCTACAAATCAGGTTCTTGAGTAATTTCAATTGGTTTTGTGCCATTAAATACAATTTCTCTTTGAATGAGTAGGCTCAGGACATATGTTTCTAATGCTATACTCAAGGATGCGACACTCGCACCGACATTATCGCCTTCTCTGACCTGTGTGTAAAGCCAGACGAGCGAACCCGCAATACTTAACAAGAGATACCGCATGGATACATTGGATATATCTTTCTTATCCAGAACATCTCTATATCTCTCAACAATTTTGAGTGCTGCGACGGATAAACCAATTAATGTAAGGATACGGACTTCCTTCATTTTTTAATATTAGTTAATATAAAAAATGAAGGGACTATTGTTGGAAAAATCTGACAAAATTGATACTAAGAGTATAATGGCTTTTTATTCAAATTTGGAAAAGAAGTACAAACATGAAGGTGGTATAACTAAGGAAAACTTGTGTTCATTTGTGATGTCGATCTTCTCTGAAGTCAATAAGTACAAGAAACTGACTGAAGATGAACGCAAAGAAATTATCATTGCGATTGCCAATAAATTCATTCGCACATTGGAGGAGGGTGATGTTGACAGCGACATTGAAATCTTGTTGATGTCGCTTGTGCCCAATTTGGTGGATAGTGTTTTCTTTACAATCCGCTCCTCTAAGATGTTGAAAAAGTTTTTGTGTTGTGGAAAAGTGGAATAAGGACACTATTCTAAGATATAATAGAATGAAGTTCCCTGAACTCCAATATATGGTCAAACACGGCATCTACACTGTCCAACAACTCCACGAAAAGCATGTCATCAAGAATACAAAACTTCACAAGGAGTGTAAGACCTGTGCGTATGTTCATGATGAAACTGATTGTTTGAATTGCCATTTAAAAAGTAGAAGCGTTCCAAAAGTATAATACAATGGGTCATTGCTACGTTACGAGTTTCATGTGTAAGTCTCAGTTGAAAGGGATACGCCCATGATGCGGTTGTGAGTAATTGTCACTGCTGTGCAGAACGACGATTACTTCAAAAACTTCGTCATGAGTTTAATAAGACGAGAATAAATAAAAGTCAATTCTCAAAATGGATACATCGAAAATATGGAAGAATGATTATTTGGAGACCTCGGGCAGATGGGTCCGTCGGAACATCCATTCCTTGTGTGCTATGTCGTCGCGCGATTGAAAAAAATAATATTCGTTGGGTTGCCTACGATGGGGAAAAATGGGTGGATAGTGTGAAGTGTCATCATCTACCTATTTCAAGGCCTACGAGTAAACAAGCAAGAGTTTTAGGATTTTGTTTTAACAATCAATCCTAAGGCTGTTTCTAAATTATTCTGATCCCTCTTCAAAGGTTTATTCCTTTTTAGTTTGAGGGTTTCATTTGAACCAGATGCGTTCTTTATTTCATTTAACTTTTTCGTATTTGAAATATGGGACACAAGTCTTTCGGGAATATCTTCCTTTACTATTGGTTTTGCTATACCTGGATCTTTCGTGCTATTTGCTCTAAATTCTTCTATGGTCAGGGGGCCCCCGAACTGTTTTAACATTTGTCTCTTCGGTGCCATACGCACCGAACCTATGGTATTATACATTCTTCGTCGCATTGTAATTATATTACCACTTATAATGCTTCCTTTGATGTCTGAATATTTATCTATTGCATATGCTTTGACACAACTCCAAGAACAGAAGTGTCCCTCGGTGATGAACTTATTTCTCAATTCGTCGTGATAATATGGCATAGCCAAGGATTCACCTTCGAATGTGTGACAACACCACCAGCACCAAGTTTCCATCTACCTTTATATATGTAATTCTCTTTAAATAGTATTATCGTCTTCTTGACATAACCAAAATTATAATCAATAACATAAATGCAATCACACCAATACCAATACCCGCCTTAGCCCCAGTTGATAAACCAGTGCCCTCATCTTCCTTATCTGAGGCAGGGGTGTCCGACGAAGAAGGTGTTCCACGTCGTGCGGCCGCGGCGGGCGTTCCAACAGGTGCCGCGGCAGGACCTGATGTTCCATCTCCTGCATCCGCTGGTGCAACATCGGTGGCCGATGTCCCCGTGTTAGGCGCAGGGTTACTCGCGTTCTGTTTACAGGTATTTTCCATATCTGAATCTGTAGCCTGACCGTATCGGGCTTGTATAGAACAAATTTGAAGCGTTGATGGACACCCAACCATCGCATTCTTTGGAACGAACACATCACTCCCAGTCGCAGTCGCGCAGAAATCACAGTGCTTCTTATTGAGATAAAACCTAAAAGCTTCGGGCGTAACGAGACCTCGCATACCAGAGAGTTGTTCATATACAATATCACATCCAGCAACATTGCTATTTACATTATTATCATCAGTCATGGAACCACACATATTTGGTTGTTGCATAGAATTGTAACACCCACACCAGTTTTCTTCGGGGTGTTTTTTACAGTAGTTTATACCCAAAGCAGTGTAATTATCTAAACCGAGATTGTTTGACGTGCATACCTCCTCTCTGAAATCAAATGTGTTGTCTCTCAAAGCACAGAACTGTCTCGCATTTTCTTCGGTAAAACCAATATCGAAACATCTTTTTCTGTCCGTGCCAACCACATCCAATAAATTTTCTGGATCAGCACAATGTTTTCCAACGAGTTCTTCGTAAAGACCTCGTCGGGGGCTCGCCGCGGGTTCCTTTGTGTCTTGAATAGTTGCATCGAGTTGTTTAAGAAGGGGTAAAAGTTTTTCTTTATCAGTTGGATATTCACAACTTAATCTATCTTTAGCATCCCAATATATTTTACCACCTAAACAAGGATCACCTTTGTATTCTTCATTCAACATAATAGTTTCAGATTTGCGGTCGCTCTCTCTCAAACGATCCGCATTACCTTGACCGAAACGGTTGTCCAAACCAGTTAATTTATTCATTCGGTAAATATAATGTGTATTCGAATCACGATTCGGAACATCACGGAATTCTATGTTTGTTATTTGATTGGTTGCACCATATGAATCGAGTTCTTTTATTTCACCATCACTGACAATAATACCATCTTTTTGACTATCATTCCACAAAATAGCCGTTTTGAAATTCTTCGCACAATTGAATACTTTCACGGAACCAATTCGTCCCTTATCTATATCTCTAAAGTCAGTTGTAGAATAATATGTAGCATTCCAATGATTGAAATCCGCAAATTCATACACTTCTACACGACACGCATCTGGGTCAGTAGGGGCGGGTGCCTCTCTATTGACATTATCATCTTTTTTACGGGCAGTATATCTTTTACCCAATCCGTGTTGTTGTCCAGACCAATATCCTCTATCCAATACTTCACAAAATCCAGAATTTGTCTCAAAGTTGAAAGACATACAACGATTACCACCTAGAGCTTGACGAACTTCATCCGTATTATTTATACATTTGTAAGCACAGTCCTCACGACCAGTAGCTGGAATGCCTACTCTTTTACAATCACCAGGCACCGCTGAACACGTTGCTTTACGTTTTGTTTTTCCATGAAAGTAATTACCAGTCTGGTCTGGAGAGACTGTGTATTTAGCATCGTACTGCGTCGCTGGTGCAGCCGCAGTTTCAGCCATGTCTTAATAATTACAAAGATTTTAATATTTCATCCAAAGTCGCCCGGTCATTTTTCATCGCCGCCTTCATCACATTCTTGATGACATCCTTATCGTCTGTAATATCCTGAAACTTCGCTACAACATTAAACTTGACCGCCTCAAGTGTCGTCTTATTTTCATCCATGTATTTTGTGACGTTACGCTTCAACGCCTCCTTGTCCGTCTTTTCGGCTTCGAGAAAACTTACATTTTTCAACCCGCGAATAATAACGAAAAAGAGCACGATAGTAAGCACAGCTATGAGCCACTGAGGGAGTTCCTTGAGAAAAGCAGTCTTCGCCATTTTATATTTTATGTTTATATTTTTTTCTTGACTAATTTCAAATGGTGTGTATCCTTGGCATGGGCTCCTGTGGTAATAAACAGGAGGTCAAGAAGAAATTTAACATAGACGTCATTACAAAAAATGTTTTTAGTCAAGTCTCAAAAAACTCACAAAAAGTTTCAGCAACAAACACGAATATTGCAGCTATGAATATTAAGATTGGTACAGCAAACAAATGTCCCATCACTACTCTTCAGACCATCGAATCAAGCACGACTGCCGAGGCATCCATGATCATCACTGAAATGTCCAAGGTTGCCAGTAATGTTTCAAACGATCTCCAGCAAGCGGCGATGGATGAACTCAATGCCAAGGGTGGGTGGTTCTCAACTACTGAAAATAAACAAAAAACAGAAACCGAAGTAAAAACGGCAATCAAAAATATTACTGAACGAACATTTTCTTCTGAAAATGTTCAGAATATTGTGGCCAAGGCCTTCAACATTGAAGGTGCGAATTTGTATATTGAACATTGTACAGAATCACCAATTGATATGACTCAAGACATCACATCTGCGGTTGCTGCGACAGCCATGATGGATAATCTTGTTGAAAACATTATCAAGGATGAAACATTAAATAAAATTGTTCAAGATTTGAACACAAAGGCAACGGCTACAACGGAGGGGCCAATTGATGCTGTTTCTGGTTTTTTTAGCAATAATAAATGGCTCACAATGGTGTGTGGAATAGTATGTTGTGTATTCCTCATCGTCGTGCTTTACATCGCGCTCTCACCAGGTGGCCAGGAAGCCATCGCTGCCGCACCACAAGCGGCTGCTGCATCGCGTTAGTAGTTAAAGAATTAGATTTCTTTAAATATAATGATTTTGTCAATAGATGTTGGCATTGTCAATTTAGCAATGGTTCTTTTAGATGAAAATTCAAATAAAATTGTTGAATGGTCTGTCGGAGGCGTTCCCATGGAATCGAGTCAAGGACTTTTCAAGAATATGGTGGATTATTTAGATACACTCTCGTGGACACTTGACGCGGATATTGTGTTAATAGAAAAACAACCCGGTCAAAATAAAAAAATGAAATCCGTAGAATATTTATTACACACGTACTTTCTTGTAAAAAATAAAAAGGCTGAAGTCATTATTTATGATGCTAAATTTAAAATTCCTGACATTGTAGGTTCTGGTAAAGTGCAATACAATAAAAGAAAAAAGGCAGCCATTGAGAGATGTCTCGCATTTATTGAATCAAATACAGTGAATAGTCACTGGGTTGAATTCTTCAAATCCCATAAAAAGAAGGATGATCTTTCGGATGTTGTCATGCAGGCTTTAAGTTTTATTCCATCAAAGGATAAAAAGATTACAAAGAAAAAGGAAAAGAAGGTTGTCGCAAGAAAACCAAATCAAAATCAAAGAGAATCTAAATATTCTAAATCGAATTTGGCTTGGATGTTTAAAAATACAAAGGATGTAGAAACTCTACAAAAGGATAAAAGATTTATGAAGGATCTTAAAAGATACTACAAATCCATTGATGAACTCATTCACGACATTTCATAGTAATAGACCAAATTGGTCTAGGT
>Ga0222714_10000580_pt1 | contig 41969 bp, 41 predicted proteins | sample C33_3DmetaG_FD_165048 | JGI IMG/M metagenome (GOLD analysis project Ga0222714, IMG submission 165048) | Estuarine water microbial communities from San Francisco Bay, California, United States - C33_3D | ecosystem: Environmental > Aquatic > Marine > Unclassified | place: USA: California...
CGTCGATGACCTCCCGGTGCCAAGCACCGACGAGGATCGCGCCTTGCTCGGCATCGGCGCGCTGCCAGATGAAGTCGGCGGCCTCTGGGATCATCGACACGCCCATCTCGCGGCGCATGGTGGCGAGGTTCTCGTCGTTCTGAGCGATGGCCTGCTCGATCTGAGCCATCGTCATCTTCTCGATTGCACGATTTATCGCGGAGAGACCCGACACTTCGACCGCCAATCTGGTATGTGTAAGGGAGGGCATGCTCTCCCACACGTCGTCCAGCGTGCGGCGGGTCGCGCAGCTGGCGAGCATCTCGCCAAGCTCGTCCAGATTGCGCGACCCAACAGTCCTCTTCACGGGAAAGCGCGCGCATGCAAACTTGCGTTCCTGCACGATGCAGTAGCGCAGGTTGAAGCGGTCGATGTTGAGCGCGCCGATCTTCTTCTTGATCTGCTGGGGCGCGGCCCGGAACAGGAATGGGATCAGATCGTCTGCCCAGCGGGTCATGGGCGATCCGGTCAGGAACCAGCTGTGCTCGAACGCCTCAACCATGCCGCCCCGACCGAGGATGGCCTTGGTGCGCTTGGCCTTGGTGCTCTTCAGGGCGTGGCTCTCATCGCAGATCAGGGCGGCGCGCATGCCGTTCAGCGGTTCGCGTGCCCACGCCATCAGCTCGTGCTGGCGCTTGGTCGCGATCTCGTATGAGCAGATCAAGATCTCGGACTGCTGGTCGATTTCGGTCGTGCCCTTGGCGAGGATCTGGACCTTTGCGCCGGTCCAGTTGGCAGCCTCCTGCGCCCACATGCGGAGCGAGATGGGCGGGCCGATGATCACGGCGCGCAGCACTTCGGCCTCGATGGTGGCCTGCAAGGCGGTCAGGGTCTTGCCGGTGCCCATGCCATTGAAGCATCCGGCGATCGTGCGTGACGCCAAGAACTTGGCGTCCTCAATCTGGTGGGGGAGCAGTTTCATGTGGTGTGTGTCCTACTTCGCTACGTCATACGGCACCCAGTGGGGTACAGGTGCATCATATGATGCTGATCGGCGGCCCGTCAAGCGGTGATCGGGCCGACCGGTGCGTTTTCTTGGCCTTGGTATTTTCCATCGCCGTAATCGGCGGGCCACTCGAGGTGGTGGAACAGCACCTGCGCGATGCCTGCACCAGCTGGGATGTGGATCGTGCCGTGCCCGTGGTACACCAGCTCGAGCGTCAGCCAGCCATGCCAGCCGGGCTCGATCACGGTGTTGAAGACCGACAGCCCCTTGCGGGCCCATGTGCTCTTGTCATGCACGACGCCGACCAGCGTCTTGGGCATGTTGAAGCGCTCGACGGTGCTGGCGATGGCAAAGCGGGCATCCTCGCGCAGGAACAGCTCTTGCTTGATGCGGATGTCGTACCCTGCCTCGGACAGGCCGTAACTGACGCCATGCTCGCGCGCCTTGTGGTCGATCATGTTTTCGATTGGTGCCTCGTGCAGAAGCCCTTGGCCGTTCGTGATCATGCCTGCATCCCTTTGTGGCTGGCGAGATACCATCCGTTGCTCATGATGACCATATCTTCGTCGTCCAGCTCGATCAGGGCAGCCTGCACGCTGCGCTCCTCCTCGCCGATCGCCTGCGATATTTTCGGCACTCGCGCTGCGATCTTGATGTCGCGCAGGTGCTGCATGATCTTATTTTTTACGTTTTCCATGTGACCTTACCGCGATGTAGTGGTACTGATTTGGCTTGTCGGCTCGTTTACGAACCAACAATACCAGACCAGCATCGCATGCGTCCATAGCTTGCCTGCACACAGGGCCGCCTGCATACTCTCCGGTGTGATATATCACCCGTGATCCGGGCACAGCATCGCGCGCCCATAGATCGAACGGCCCTATCAACGTCTTGATGTCAGTCATTGGTCGGCCCCTTCCAGCTTGCGGAGCAACGCTTCCAGTCGCCGCGCAAAATCCTCATCAAATTTCCAACTGCAATAGTAAATAGCCCAAAGTTTTGAAATCTCGGCGCGAATATCGCCGTAAATCTCGTGCGCCAAAAGCTGGATAGCCCGCTGCTTGATCTGGGGGAGTTCGGAAGGCTTACCGGTAAGGCTCACATAGCAGGTGGCGGTGAACGTGTACTGGTATTCGCGGTCGAAGTGCGGGCTAATTGATTGATCGGCCTCGACCAGAAAGGTATCAGTCGGCTCATAGTGATCCGGAACAGCCATTCCCTGAACGGCTTTCAAATTCTCGAATACTTTTAACATGGTCATTCTACTACCTCCAAATTGCAGCCACGCGGCTGATGAAATAAACAGCGCCGGACATGGCAACGGCAAGAAATGCCAAGGCAATTGCAAGCGCGGTACAATCCACCCAGCGCGACGAATACGGGTCGCGGCCCGGGCAATCGCTGATCCGGTCGCTAGGGCAACCGCATTCCGGCCAGTATGGGCATTTTTCGTAATCGTGGGCAACTGTTATGCGTTCTGGTGCGGTCATGTCCATTCCTTTCTATCTCCAATCTCTCTGGCGGCGTCATAGCCCGCGAAATACGCCGCGCGCTGTTCGTCAGTTAGGGATGTAACCCGTTTCGATATCCCAGTTCCGCCGATAAAAAAATGAGGCTCCGGGCTTCGGTGGTAGTAGAAATCCGCAGCGCCCCGATCATATGGCCCGCCGTGGCGGGGGCCGTTTGGCCCCAGCCTTGCCAGCTCCGCCTCAAGCTCGGGCGGCAGCACGGGCGCGCTCGAACATGATGTCGGTGATCTCGCGCATGACGATGCGGTGCGCGGCGTCGATGCGGGGGTACATGCCCTCGAGCTTGAGCAGGTGATAGGCGGCGAGGCCGTTCATCAGGTCGCTCTCCTTGGTGTCGTGACCGCGCTCGGCCAACGCGATCGCAAAGGTGTTGCCCAGCTCGCGGATCTCGGCGAAGGCGTTGTCTTGGCTGATCATCGATGTGCCGCCGTCGACGTTCTTGTACATGGTCATTTTCATGGTGGGGTCTCCTGTGGTGTGGTTGGCGGTCGCTTATGCGACCGCTATGATTTCGATGTGGCGGGCGGCGTTGTGCTCGATGGCTTCAGCTTCCCAGTGCTTGATCAGCGCGTCAACGCTGGCAAAGCCCTGCTCTTTGGCCATTTTGGCCCAATGGCGACGAATGGCGGGGTTTTTGCGATCACGCGCCGAGGGTCCGGTCCACATCTGCGACTGCGCTGCTTTGGCGGCATTGGCGCGGTCGGCGCTGAAACCTTTAGCTTCGATCTTGCCGTCAGCGGTGCGGATAATGGCCCAAGCGAAGGCGTAGGCGTGATTGCTGTTCCGGGTGACGGTCTCGCCGGTGCTGAAAGTTGCGGTAAAGTGGGTCATGGTGTGGTCTCCGTGGTGTGGGTGGGTGGGGGCCGAAGCCCCCTGTTGTTAAGCGTTAAGCCATTCTTGCGCGCGGTCATGGGCGGCTGGATCGGAGCGTTCACCAAAGTTTGCCCAACATGTGCGGCCAATGTAACCCATGATTGACCCGCGAACCGTGATGCGGATTGTGCGCTTTCCTTTGGGCTGTTCTGTTGCGGTCATGGTCAAGCTCCTGTGGTGTGGCGGGGCCGGTGGCCCGTTGCTGATGAGCCAGATATATGATGCTGATCAGCAGCTGACAAGGGGGTGCGCGAAAATTTTTCATGGATTGACCGATGGCGGGGCGTGAGCCTATGCTGGGGGTCCAAGAAAAAGGGCCCCACCGGGTGAGCGGTGGGGCCAGTTCAGGGAGGTTCTGTGCGAGATATCTCCCGGCGGTATCAAGCAATACCACCATATCTCGTGCATGTGCCTTCCGTCAACACCAGATGGAGTGCAAAATGACTAAGTTGAAACAAGCCGCGATACAGCTGGCAGAGGATGGTTTCTGGGTTTTCCCGTGCCGTGCAGGCACCAAGATCCCGGCGATCAAGGGCTACCTCGAAACGAAAATGACGGTCGAGGACGTCGAGCGGTGGTGGGACAAGCACCCGAACGACAACATTGGCATGTGCCCGGAGACCAATGGTCTCGTGGTGCTCGACCTCGACACATACAAGCCAGAGTGCAACTGGGATCGGGACGTGCCGGAGACGATGATGGTGCGCTCGGCCAGTGATGGCGAGCATCATTATTTCGAGGATGCAGGGCACCGGTTCCCGGGCAAGTTCGGCGGCTACGAGGCGGTCGACATCAAGCACCGGGGCGTCGTCGTGCTGCCACCGTCTCGGTTCGAGAACGGCTCGTACGAATGGGGCAATGATCTGCCTGCGGCGGAGCTGCCCAAGTGGTTCCCGACCAAGGTGCAGGTCGAGGTTGACCCTATGGCAGCTGCGCTGATGTCCGCCAAGCGCGGGTCTGATGACGGCAAGCTCATCGAGGTGGTGCGCGCAGCACCAAACCAGATCGAGGATCGCGAGGCGTGGCTGGCGATCGGGCACGCGCTGCACTTCGAGTATTGCGGCACAGCACACGAAGAGCGGGCGCGGCAGGCGTGGATCGATTGGTGCCGCCGGTGGGAGATCCGGGGCTCGGATCTCGACAAGCTCGAGTATGAGGCCAAGAAGATGTGGGACAACGCGGCGTCCCCGGAAGATGTGCTGGCCAGCGGCAAGACCCCGATGCGTGGCGGCACGATCATGCACTACCTGCGACCCAAGCCAGCGGAGATGCCGCAGGTGAACCTAGACGATGGCGAGTACGTCGCGATCGATGGTGACCAGCTGCTGCGGACGGAGCTGCCAGATATCGACTGGATCATCGACGACATGATCCCTGCTGGTGACCTGATCTCGATCGCGGGGCCCAGCGGCGTCGGCAAGACACGCTACATCTCGCTGCTGATCGCATGCCTGCTGACCGGGCGCACCGACCTGATGGGTCTGCCTGCAGCCAACAAGCCGATCTCTACGCTATACTTTGCCAACGAGGAAAAGGGCGAAGATCTGCAGCGCAGGATCAAGGCAGCGATGCACGCCAATGGTTTGGTCGGCGGCAAGCGGTCATGGGTCAGAGGCAAGGACGCGGGCCGCGTGCGGTTCCTCAAGCAGCACGATGGCATGCTGGTGCCTGACCTCGATCTGCTCGACGCGATCATCGAGAAGGTCAAGAAAGACGACATCGAGCTGGTGATCTTCGACCCCTTCAACACGCTGGGCGGTGAGGAAGAGAACAGCGCAGCCAGCGTCGATCAGATCATCACCTGCTTCCAATACATCGCGCAGCACACAGGCGCTGCCGTGATGTTCATCCATCACACGCCAAAGGATCGCAGCGAAGCACCAGACGCGCTGAGCGGTGACAGCAACGCATGGCGGGGGTCAGGCGCGATCTTCTCTGCCCTTGACGAGGGCTTCACGCTGTTCCCGTACCTGCCGCCCAGCTGCCGTGTGGGGAAGAATGCCAAGGACAACCGGCGCAAGCTCTTCCAGATGCAGCGCGATGGCCAGATCGGTCGCTACATCGTCGCCGAGCACGCCAAGCAACGTGAAGGCGAGACACTGCCTGCCACAGCCTACATGTTCGTGTCGCACCCGGTGAAGACCGGCGGCAAGCCGATCGGTGCGCTGCAGTGGGTGCCGCTGTCTGATGCTGAGAGCGAGCTGGAGGACGCGCTGAGCGGCGTCACGGCGCTGGCTGATGCAGGGCAGCGGGTGGCATGGGCAAGCGCTCTGGTGTCGATGCTGGGCGAGGGTGAGCACTTCGTGACCCTGACCTCGATCGATCAGTTCTTCCGCGCCAATCACGTCGAGCACTGGGATCATGACGGCAAGGACAAGATCCTCAAGAGCCGTGGACGCGGTGCAAAACTGCTCGAGGTGATGGCGTCGCAGACCCGTGCTGTCGACCATTTTGTGGCACTGGATTGGGATGAAAAGCGGACGCCTACGAAGCGGCTGAAAGTCCTGATCCGCGTCAGCTTCTGAGGTGCAAGGTGCAAGAGGTGCATGCACCTAAGATATGGAAAGTCTAATGAAATCAATACGTTACATGCAATTAGGTGATGCACCTCTGCACCTACAAAACCCAATAAAATCAAGGGGTTATATAGGTGCAAATACTGCCCCCCTAAAGGGGGGCCTAACGGTTTGCACCTCGGCCCCATTTGGGGGTGGCTGGCAGGTGTTCCGATTGGCTTGTTCTCAGGGTCAAAAAATACAAAGACCCCAGTCAGCATCTGAGGGAGGAGTTTTCAGATCGACTGGGGTCTTCGGAGCTGTTAAGCTCTGCCCACACCACATGAGCAAGGAGATGTTAGCATGAGCAGCAGACGTATTCTAGGGGTCGATCCCGGCCAGACCGGCGGGCTGGCGATCTTGCACGGCGGGCGGTTGGTCAAGGGCACGCGGATGCCGGTGGTCGAGCTGCGCGGCAAGAAGCAGGTCGATGCTCGGGCGGTCGTCGATTGGTGGGGCGACTGCATGGTGCCGTTCGATGTCGCTGTGATCGAGGCGGTGCACGCGATGCCGAAGCAGGGCGTCAGCAGCAGCTTCCAGTTCGGGCGGATGCTGGGTGGCATCGAGGCGCTGGTGTTCAGCGTCGGCAGGCCGGTGCATTACGTCACGCCTGCTGCTTGGAAGAAGGCGATGGGCCTGAGCAGCGACAAGCAGGCCAGCATCGACGCTGCCAAGATCATGTTTGGTAGCGACGCAGATGCGCTGCTCAAGCACAAAGCAGACGATGGGGTTGCCGAAGCGGCCCTCATTGCGGCATACTGGGCCAAACAGTAAAGAGGAGATCACCTGCTGATGGCTGCGAAGAAAGGCACCATGCCACCTGCCGCAGGGCAAGGACGCCGAAGAGGCTCGAAGAATAAAACCACGGTTTTGCTCAAGGAGGCTATCGAGGAGAGCTTTGCCAACGTCGGCGGCGCTGAGTATCTGACGCAGATGGCGCAGCTCGAGCCGAAGGCGTACCTGACGCTGCTGGCGAAGATCCTGCCCGCGAAGATCGAGGCCGACATCAACGTGTTCCAAGGCACCGCCTTGGTCGAACGATTGCAGCAAGGGCGCAGTCTGGCGTCGCAGCTGCTGGAGGAAGCAGATGACGAACACCGCGTACACTAGCCGCCCGCACAAGTGGGGCCCGCCGCTGCCGGGGCAGGGCGCAGAGCAGATCTGCACCAAGTGCGGGGCACGGTACTCAGCAGCGCCAGAGCAATGCTCAGGCGGGCATCCTGCAGCGATCACGGAGACGGTGCACGATTATGACCCGCTCGCGTGATCTCTGGATCGAGGTTCCAGAGATTGATGATGCCGTGCTCATGATCGAAACCAACGACGCCGGGGGGCCGCCTGTCCTCTGGCTGGAGCGCGACCAAGACCCAGAGCCGTGGATCTTCAACTGGGGCGCAGGCCGCTACGAGCGCGCCGCCCGCGTGATCATCAAATGACCGACCTTGCAGACGCCAACAGACAGATCGCAGACGAGATGGCAGCCTGCTACGCTGACCCGCTACGGCATGTGCTGGTCAGTTATCCGTGGGGCAGCGGGCAGCTCAAGGGGCGCACGGGGCCGCAGGGCTGGCAGAAGGATCTGCTGCTCGATCTGGCAGAAGAGATCAAGGCGCGCGGCTTCGACGGCACCAGTCCCGTCGCACCCATCCAGTTCAGCACCGCATCGGGCCACGGCATCGGCAAGTCGGCGATCGTGGCGTGGCTGATCCGCTGGATCATGGACACGCGGCCTTTCGCCAAGGGCGTGGTCACCGCCAACACAGGCGAACAGCTCCGCACCAAGACGTGGTCAGAGCTTGCCAAGTGGCACGGCATGGGTCTGACGCAGCACTGGTACACGCTCAACAGCGGTGCCGGGTCGCTGAACATGTACCACAACGACTTCCGCGAGACGTGGCGCGTCGACGCTCTGACCAGCCGGGAGGAGAACAGCGAGGCCTTCGCAGGCCTGCACGCAGCCAACAGCACCCCGTTCTACATCTTCGACGAGGCATCAGCCGTGCCGGATCGGATCTACGAGGTGCGCGAGGGCGGCCTGACCGACGGCGAGCCCATGACCTTCGACTTCGGCAACCCGACGCGGAACAGCGGGCGCTTCTACCAGAACATGGTGGGCCGGTTCCGCAACAACTTCATCCGTCGCTTCATCGACAGCCGAGACGTGGAGCAGACCAACAAGGAGCTGTTTGACCAGTGGGCAAAGGACTACGGCGAGGACAGCGACTTCTTCAAGGTGCGCGTGCGTGGCATGTTCCCGGACGCTGGATCGTTGCAGTTCATCAGCGTTGGCGATGTCGAGAAGTGCATCGATCTCGAGGTGTTCGTCGGTCCCAGTGAGCCTCTGGTCATGGGCGTCGACGTCGCCCGGTTCGGCGATGACAGCAGCGTGATTTACCTGCGGCAGGGCCGCGACGCCGAGAGCCAAGGCTTCCACATCTACCAGCAGATCGACACGATGACGCTGGCAGCCGAGGTGTCACGCATCGCCAACGAGACGCGGCCCGATGCGATCATGGTCGACGGCGGGGGCGTCGGTGGGCCTGTGGTCGATCGCCTGCGCCAGCTCGGGCACGATGTGATCGAGGTCAACTTCGGCAGCAAGGCGACGCAGAAGGGCTATGCCAACATGCGGGCGCAGATGTGGGGCAACCTGCGCGACGCCATCAAGCAGGGCATCCGCCTGCCAGACGACGAGGATCTCAAGACCGACCTGACCGGCGTCGAGTACGGTTACAACCTGCGAAACGAGATCCAGCTCGAGCGCAAGGAGGACATGAAGAAGCGCGGCCTGAGCAGCCCAGACATGGCTGACGCGCTCGCTTTGACCTACGCCCTGCCGGTGCATCACTCGGCCCGGTCAGGCTACGACGGTGCCAATTATCAGCAGGCGCAGCACGAGTACGACCCGTTCTGAAGCCGATCTCGACATGTCAAGCCCAGTCGTGTACATTCGCGGTATGACAGATGCGCTCGTGATCTTTGAACACAACAACCTGCACCCGCTCAGCCACCTGCTGAAGCGTGGGTATCGGCACGTCTGGTGCGCGGTGATCGACGAGCGCAGCCACTCGTGGGTCGGTCACGATCTGCGGCTTTCAGGCCATGTGACCACAGTCCTGTGCGAGCCGGATTATCCGCTTGTCCAGTACCTGCGCGACCAAGGCAAAGAGGTCATCTCCATCAAACGCAATGCCCGGCGCACGCTTGGGCCGTTCATCCTGAACAACTGCGTCGGCTTGACCAAATCCATCTGCGGCATCAGATCCTTGGCATTGACGCCTTGGCAGCTACGTCAGCAGCTTATCAAAACCCAATCGGGAGACATCGCATGTCACGCATCGCCCTCTACCTGACCCTGCCCGGCTTCGGCGGCGGCAGCGCTCCGCCCCCACCTGCACCGCCTGCGGCACCACCGCCCGCATCGACGATGCAGGACGCAGCATCGAGCCGCGCCCGAGCTGACGCCAGCCGTCGAGGTCGCGTGCAGCAAGGCGTCGGCGGCAGCATTCGCAACGTCGGTGGCGCGCAGGGCCTGAGCGTCAGCGACACCCAGCGTGCACTCAAATCTCTCACGGGGCAGTAATGGCACAGCAACGCACAAACGCAGCGATCGCAGAGCGAGCCAAGGCGCAGGACACTACGCCACCGCCGCCCAAGCCATCGCTGTCGGCACAGTAGGGACGACCATGGTAGCGCAGACCCCCGAGAACCTGATGAACAGCTCCCTGAAGGGGAAGCGCGGCGCGATCTTTTTGCGTTGGAAACGGCTTGAAGACGACCGATCGAGCTGGCGGTCTCACTGGATCGAGATCTCGGACTACCTGATCCCGCGCCGGGGCCGGTACCTGATCGAAAGCCAGAACAGCAAGGGCCGCAAGCGCAGCACCAAGATCGTCGACAACACCGGCGGCCAAGCGCTTCGCACGCTCTCAGCTGGCATGATGAGCGGCATGACCAGCCCGGCACGTCCGTGGTTCCGGCTGCAGACGCCAGACCCGGATCTGATGGACGGGCAGGGCGTCAAGGCTTGGCTGGGGCAGGTCGAGCGCATCATCCGCACGATCCTGACCCGCTCCAATTTCTACAACAGCGCGTCGACCGTCTACACCGAGCTGGGTGCTTTCGGCACCGCAGCCCTGTACCGTCGACGCCACCCAACCGACACCGTCGTATTCCGCCCATTCACTGCTGGAGAGTACGTCATCGCCGAGGACGAATACGGCAACGTCGATACGCTCGGTCGCGAGTTCACCATGAGCGTTTCGCAGGTGGTGGAGCAGTTCGTGATCAACAAGATCGACGGCAGCGAAGACTGGTCGAACGTCTCGCGCACCGTCAAGCGCCTGTGGGACCAGAAGAACTACGACGAGCGCATCGAGATCATCCACCTGATCCAGCCTCGGCGCATGGAAGATCGCGACCTGACCCGACCGCTGGACCCCAAGAACAAGCAGTTCATGGACGTCTACATGGAGAAGGGCGCAGACGGCGACAAGCTACTGCAAGAGGGGGGCTTCGACCGCTTCCCTGCCTACTGCCCGCGCTGGGATGTGCTGGGCGGCGACGTGTACGGCGTCAGCCCCGGCATGGAGTACCTCGGCGACATCAAGCAGCTGCAGCACGAGCAGAAGCGCAAGGCGCAGGCGATCGACAAGATGGTCAATCCGCCGATGGTCGGCAGCCTGAGCCTGAAGGGCAAGCCATCAACGGTTCTGCCGGGTGGCACGACCTACGTCGATCCGCAGCAGGGCAGCCAAGGCTTCCAGCCTGCCTACCTTGTGCAGCCTCGCGTCAACGAGCTGATGATGGACATCCAAGAGGTGCAGAACCGCATCCAGCGTGGCTTCTACGCTGACCTGTTCGCGATGATGATCAACAGCGATCGGCGCATGATGACCGCGACCGAGGTGGCAGAGCGCCACGAAGAAAAGCTCGTGTTGCTGGGCCCGGTGCTGCAGCGCCTGAACACGGAGTTACTCGACCCGCTGATTGAGGACGTGTTTATGTTTGCGCTCGAAGCAGGCATGCTGCCACCGCCCCCGCCCGTGCTCGAGGGCGTTGACCTAGACGTCAAGTACATCTCGCTGCTGGCACAGGCGCAGGAGGCGGTCGCCGCTGCCTCGATCGAGCGCACCTTTGCGTTTGCGGGCAACCTGACTGCCGTGTTCCCGGACATCGTCGACAACCTCAACGCCGACGAAGCCATCCGCAATTACGGCGATATCCTCGGCACCAGCCCAGAGCTCCTGCGCGACGCAGACGCGGTGGCGCAGATCCGTCAGCAGCGCGCGCAAGCGCAGCAGCAAGAGCAGCAGATGATGCAGCTGCAGCAGGGCGCACAGGCAGCCAAGGTGCTGTCTGAGGCTGACACCCAGAACCCGAATGCCCTGACGGCACTGCTGCAAGGAGGCGGGCAAAGCATATGACGTACGACGCATCAGATCCGATACAGGTCGCCAAGGCTGAGAAGGAAGAGGCCGATCGCCAGCGCGATCTGGACTACGTCCTGAAGGAGCCGCGTGGGCGGCGCTTCCTGTACGAGGTGATCTATGGTACATGTCATGTAGGGCGGCTAAGTCACATCCCGGGCGACAGTGACAGCACTGCCTTTAACGAAGGGGCCAGATCCGTGGGCGAGGCGCTGTTGGACCAGCTCCGCACACAGGCGAAGGCCAAGTACATGCTGATGCTCGAAGAGAACCACTTCGGCGATTAGGAAGAGAGGAAGAACCGATGACTGAAGAGACCACAGGCGATCTAATCGCCGACACCACAGAAACAACCGAAGCCACGGCAGCTGACACCACCGCTGCTGATGGCACGACGCTTGCTGATGCAGGCGCAACAGATGCCGCCGATCTGCTGTCGGACGACGAGAGCGGTGGAAGTGAAGGCGTACCGGAAACGTACGCTTTCGAGCCGCCCGAAGGGGTCACCATTGATGATGACACCAAGGGCAAGATTGAGGCGTTTGCCGAGCAGGCAAAAGAGATGGGGCTGACGCAGAAACAGTATCAGTCGCTGATCGAGTACGACCTCAATCGGGCGCAGCAGCTGAACGACACGGCTGTTGAGAGCTGGAACGGAAGGGTCGAAGACTGGCGCAAGAGTGCCAAAACCGACAAGGAGATCGGCGGCGAAAAGTTTGCCGAGAACCTCAAGGTCGCGGACAATGCAGTCAAGCAGTTCGGTGATCCCGACCTGCGTGCGCTGCTCAAGTCACCCAGTGCAGACAACCCGAACGGGCTGGCAATCGGCAATCACCCTGCCGTGCTGCGCTTCCTGAACCGCGTGGGCAAAGCAATCGCTGATCCGAACCTCCTGCAGGGCGACGCCGCTCCGCAGACTGAGGGGACGCTGAAGCGGATGTACCCGTCCATGTTTGATAAATCGGCGTAACAGAAGGAGGGCCCAACATGGCCACACTTGGCGTCAAAAACCCAACCCTCGCAGACCTCGCGAAGGTTACCGATCCTAATGGCTCCATTGCGGACGTCATCGAGATCCTGAACGAGACCAACGAAATCCTTGCGGACATGACTTGGCTCGAAGGCAACCTGACAACCGGTCACCGGTCGTCGATCCGTTCGGGTCTCCCGACCCCGACTTGGCGTAAGCTCTACGGCGGCGTTCAGCCGACCAAGAGCCGTGCGGTCCAAGTGACGGACAGCTGCGGCATGCTGGAAGACTATGCGGAGGTCGACAAGGCCCTCGTTGATATGGCGGGTGACCCTGCCATGTTCCGGCTGCAGGAAGATCGCCCCCACATCGAGGGCATGAACCAAGAGATCGCTGATACCCTCTTCTACGGTGACGAGACCACCGCACCTGAAGAGTTCACCGGTTTCGCTCCTCGCTACAATGACAAGTCGGCTGAGAATGGCGACAACATCATCGACGCGGCGGGCACGGGTTCGGACAACGCCTCGATCTGGCTGATCTGCTGGTCGCCCAACACCTGCCACGGCATTGTGCCGAAGGGCTCGACTGCTGGTCTCCAGCAGCGCGATCTGGGTGAAGTGACCATCGAAGATGCCGACGGCAACAACGGTCGCATGCAAGCGTACCGTACGCACTACCGCTGGGATGCTGGCCTCTGTGTCCGCGACTGGCGCTATGCTGTACGCATCGCCAACATCGATCGCTCGCTGCTGACCTCGGATCTCACCTCTGGTGCTGATCTGAACGACCTGATGCACCGTGCTGTCACCGAGATCCCGAACCCCTCGTTCGGGCGCTGCGCGTGGTACATGGACAAGCAGGTTCTCGGCTTCCTGCGTCGTCAGACTGCCGAGAAGGTCTCCAACTCGACCCTGACCACTGAAATGGTTGGCGGCACGATGCAGACCTCGTGGGGTGGCTATCCGATCCGTCGGTGCGATGCCCTGTCCATCAACGAAGCTCGCGTAGTGTGAGCTTGAGAAAGGAGATCAGACATGATCCTCGATGAACTTCTTGAGTTCGCCGATGCGACCAGCGTTGCGGCAGCCGCCGGAACCGCCCTCATCGGTGACGTCATCAACCTGCAGGAAGCCCGGGACATCGGCAACGGTGAACCGATCTACCTCGTGATCCAGTGCGCGACCTCGATCATCACCGGCGGCTCTGCCGGTACGATCAAGTTCCAGCTCGCGTCGGATGCACAGGCAGCCATCGCCACCGATGGTTCCGCCACCGTGCACTTCGACACTGGCACCTTCGTCACCGACGGTGACGACGCCAACGCTCTGGATGCTGGTGCCACCATCGCAGCCTTTGCGCTGCCGATGGCGGGGAATGCTTACGAGCAGTACCTCGGCATCCTGTGCACTGTCGGCACGACCACCGTGACTGCGGGCGCGATCAACGCCTTCATCACGAAAGATGTGTCGAAGTGGAAGGCCTATCCTGACGGCCAGAACTAAGACCTCGGCGGGGCCTCCGGGCCCCGCCTTCACCATCCTAGGAAGAGGATACCCACATGCCTATCAACGTACGTTTCGACAAAGTCGGCTTCTACCACCCCGCCTACGGGCGCATGGGTCGCGGAAAGAATGCCGGTCGCGTCTACACCCTGCCTGATTTCTTCATGACCGAAGGCAAGCTCCCCCTGTCCGCTGAGATCATCGAGGACAAAGAGAAGCTCGCCGAGATCCTCGAAGAAGAGAACCAGCCCCGCCCGATCAAGCCAAAGGTGGTCGACGAAGAGCAGCTCAAGCGCTCCGAACAGGCCTCGACATCTTCGGTGTCCAGCAACCGGCGTCCACCGGTGCGTTCGCGCCGCAAACCCAGCTCCGAGGAATAAGCTATGAGCTCCGAAGTCCAGATCGCGCGCCTTGCTCTCCAGCACCTTGGTGATCGTTTCGACATCACGTCGCTGGATGAAGCCACGCCGGAGGCCGAGCAGGTCAAGCTCGTCTTCGACAATGTGCGCGACATGGTTCTTCGAGAGCACCCATGGAAATTCGCCCGTAAATACACGACGCCTGCCGCATTGGCTGGCGTCGTGCCGGGCAACTGGGACTACATGTTCACCTACCCAAGCGACGCCCTGCGGGTCATCCGCATCGTCAATCCGCTGGGCGACAACCAGCCGCCCATCCGGTTCGAGGTCGCGCGCAACAGCGCCGACGTGCACGTCATCCTGTGCAACGAGAGCGAACCGACCCTTGAATACACCAAGCAGGTCACCGACCCGCAGCAGTTCGACCCACAGTTCGTCACCGCTCTGGCGTATCGCATCGCCCAGTACATCGCGATGCCGATCACCGGTGACCGTTCGATCATGTCCGACATGAAGACCCTTGCTGACCTCGAGGTCGGGAAGGCACAGGCAACCGATGCCAACGAAGGGTTCGAAGCGGTACGCCCTGCCGAAGCAACTTGGATCACCGCGAGGAATTGATGCATGGCAAAACTCATCCAGCCCAGCTTTGCCGGTGGTGAGGTATCCCCTTCTGTAGCAGCCCGCGTCGATCTATCGAAGCGGGCGGCTGCCGTTGAGCGGGCCGAGAACTTCTTTGTTCGCGTCACTGGTGGGATGGAGAGCCGCCCGGGCATGCGCTTTATCGCCGAGGCCAAGACCACTGGCACCACGCGCCTGATCCCATTCGAGTTCAACACCGAGCAGACCTACATCATCGAGCTCGGCGATCAGTACATGCGCTTTTACACCTACGGCGGCCAGATCCTGAGCGGCGGCTCGCCCTACGAGATCGCGACGCCATACCTTGCAGCTGATCTATTCGCCATCGAGTTCGCGCAGAGCGGCGACGTCATGACGCTCGTACACCCAAACTACGCACCGCGCGAGCTAGTGCGTATCACCAATACCAACTGGACGCTGACCGAGATTTCGTTTGAGCCCAGCCAAGCTCCGCCCACCGCATTGTCGCTGACCAACAACTACACTCAGAGCGGCGACATAGCGTCAGTCACCAAGGCCAACCCGGCTGTGGTCACGTCGACAGGGCACGGGCTGTCCACCGGTGCCGAGATCGAGATCACGGGCGTCGTCGGCATGACTGAGCTCAACGGCAACACCTACCGCGTTGTCATCATTGACGGCGACACGTTTCGGTTGGAAGGCGTCGACAGCAAAGGCTACAACAATTACAACAGCGGAGGCACATGGACCGTCAACGGCGACACCCTTAAATACAAGGTCACGGCCAACAACCGAGACACGTTTGAGGAGAGCTTGGCTGGGCTTAGCTCTGCGACGCTGTCGATCACTGGCGCAACACAAGCCAACCCTCTAGTGATCACAACCGCAGTTGCTCACCAGCTGGAGTACGGCGACGAGATTTACATCAACAACGTCGGCGGCATGACGCAGCTTAACGATCGCCGGTTTCTTGTTCTGGATACCCCGACTTCGACAACTCTCCAGCTAATGAGCACCGGGCGCGCGGTCATCGACAGCACCGGGTACACGGCCTACACATCAGGCGGCACCATCCAGACGGCGTTTGTCAAGACGCGGGCTACTGCCCAAAGCTGGGACAACACCGTTTTTTGGACGGCTGCGGCAGACGCCGATACCTATAACGTCTACCGAGCCGACGATAATGGGGTCTTTGGGTTTATTGGGCGGGTCGATATTGATGCTTTCCACGATGTATTTATCGAAGCCGACATTGGCGACACTGCCCCGCTCGCCGCCAATCCATTTGAGGAAGGTGCGGGCTTCTGGCCAAGTATCACAGGCTTCTTCCAGCAGCGTCAGATCTACGCCAATTCGGATGCATTCCCCAACAGGTTCTGGATGACGCAGACCGGCGTGTTCTACAACTTTGCCACCTCCTCGCCTCTGCGCGATGACGACGCCATTGTCGCCACCCTGTCTGCCCGCCGCATCAACGAGATCCGCCACATCATTCCCCTCAGTGATTTGGTGATCCTGACCACCGGCGCAGAGTTTCGCGTCAAGGGCGCTGGCGATGCTGCGTTCACCCCACCCACCATCAATATCAAGCCGCAGAGCTACTACGGATCGACCGCCCTGCGCCCGATCGTTGCCGGTGACGTGGCGCTGTACATGGCACCGGGCAATTTCATTCGCGAGCTGTCCTATGAGTTCGCCACCGACAAATTCACAGGCCGTGACATCACCGTCCTTGCGCGGCACCTACTGGATTACAACGACGTCGTAGACTGGGGGTTTGCCTCCTCGCCGTACGATCTGATCTGGTTGGTTCGCGATGACGGCACCGCGTTAACGCTCACCTACCAGCGTGAGCAGGAGGTCTTCGCTTGGACCCGTGCCTCGACGCAGGGCGACTTCAAGAGCGTTGCTGTGGTCCGTGAGGGCGATCACGATATTCCGTATTTTCTCGTGCAGCGCACGATCAACGGCACCGTCAAGCAGTTCGTCGAGCGCCTCGATGAGCGCGAGTTCGACGACCTGCAGGATGCGTTCTGCGTCGACTGCGGGCTGACGCTCGATGTGCCGATCACCATCACCAACATGACGGCAGCCGATCCCGTCGTGGTCACCGCCCCATCGCACGGGCTGAGCAATGGCGACACCGTCGACCTCTCGGACGTGATCGAGGTATCCAGCAGCAACACCCGGCGAGAAGTGGCATCGACAGATTACACCGGCACCGGCTTCACCGTGGCCAACGCCACGACGAACACCTTCGAGCTCAATCTCAATGGTTCGGGGTACGACGGTTCTGGCTTCGCTGCTTACTCTTCCGGTGGCGTAGTCAGGAAGGCGGTCACCACTTTGTCCGGGCTGGCTCACCTTGAGGGAGCAGAGGTGGTGGCCGCCGCCAATGGCTATGCCGAAACGGGGCTCACGGTGTCCGGTGGGTCAGTCACGCTCAGCGCGCCTGCCAGCCGTGTGCACATCGGCCTTCCCTATACCTGCCAAATGATCACGCTGCCGATCTCGACCTACGGCGGCAGCAACACCGTCGACAAGCGCACCATGAACATCAACCGCCTGACCGTGCAGGTCGAGCGCACCATGGGCATGTGGACCGGCCCGAGCACCGACCTGATGCGCGAAGCCAAGTTTGGCATGCCTAGCAACTACGGGCAGCCCCTGCCCATGGTCACAGAGGACGTCAACACGACGATCAAAGGCGACTGGAGCAAAGAGAAGCAGGTCGTGATCGAGCAGCGTTCTCCGCTGCCGATGACCATCCTCGCCGTAGTGCCTGACGTGGCTGTGGGGGGCAACTGATGATCCGTGAGCTAAACCACGATGACCTGCCGCAGCTGCTGGAGCTGGCGCGCGAGATGCACCGCACGGGCGTCTATGCCGCCTACCCTATGGACGAGGCCCGCGTCGCGTACATCCTGACCCGCCTGATCGAGGTGCCAGAGGCGCTGTCGATCGGCTATGAGGTCAGCGGCGAGCTGGTAGGTGCGTTTATCGGGGAGATCATCCAAGATCTTTGGATCGATGTGCGCGTCGCTGCTGATCACGCATTCTATGTGCGCGAGGCAGATCGAGGCAGCCGCGCCGGTATTATGCTGCTGCGAGCCTTCGAAAAGTGGGCCGCAGAAACTGGCGCTGACGTTCTGCGCCCTGTCGTGTATGCTGGCGTCGACAACCAGACCGTCAACAACGTGCTGCAGCGTATGGGCTATGAGGGCGCGGGCACCGTACACAAGAAGGAGGCCGCATAATGTGTATCAGTGCAACCGTCTTAGCGATCGCCTCCACCGCACTCCAAACGGTCAGCGCGGTCCAGCAGGCCAACGCCCAAAAGGCGCAGGCAGAATACAATGCCGCCGTCGCCCGCAACAACGCCATCATTGCAGGACAGAATGAAGCGGACATCATCCAGCGAGGTGAGGTCGCTCGAGATATTCAGCGCATCCGCATTGACCAAACCATTGGCGCGGCTCGCGCCGTTATGGCAGGCAGTGGCCTGTTGCTTGAGGGCGGTGGAGAGACCACAACAGGGGCGCTGCTTGGCGACCTGCAGACCGCAGGCCAGTTCGACATCATGACGCTCAAAGGCAACATCGACCGAGAAGCCCGCCGCGCCAGAATTGAGGGCGTTCAGTTCCAAGCACAAGCAGGCTTGTTTGATCTGCAGGCGTCATCGATCAACCCAATGCTCGCCGGTGCAGCTGCCGGGTTCTCCAGCCTAGTCTCCAGCGCAAACATCTTTGCTCCCAATACGCCAACCTTTGGCAGCAGTGGCCAGACCCGGCCCCGTGCTCGCCCGGCGGATCTTCTTGGTTAAGGATAAATCTGCATGGCTCTTCGTATCCCAACACCGGACATTCAAGGCGCACAGCGCTTAGGTGTAGCGCAGGCACAGGCTGCGGACACCCCGTTTCAGCGCCTGACCTTACCCGATACGACGTTCAACTCGCGCATGCTGCAGCAGCTCGGCGAGAGCGGGGCGCGGTTTGCCAACTTTATGCAGGAGCAGGAAGACGAGCGTTTGCTGCTCGAGCTGCAGGCTGGCGTCGGAGACTGGGAGCGCAGTACTCTCTATGGCGAGGACGTCACTGGCGCACCCACCGGGTCGGGCGGGCTGCTGGCGCTGCAAGAGCGTGATGCGTTTGGTATCACGCAGCGCGTTGAAACGAGTTTTGAAGAGCACTTGGCTGAATACAACGCGAGCCTGACTGGGCTGTCACGCAATGGTCGGTTGGCGGCACAGCAGTTTGCAGAGAGGCGGCGCAATGCGTTACTGGATCAGGCCGCGCGCTTTGAGTTTCAGCAGCGTGAGGCTTACAATAACCGGCTGCGCCGGGAGGCAGAGGCCGCAGCTGCGCGCGCTGCAGAGACCGCATGGGCGACGCCAGAGGCGATGGCCGCCGGTGAGGCACGCCTGATCTCGGCCACCACCAACCGGGCTACCTATGAGTTCGCTGGTGTGCCGGACGAAACTGAGCGGCAGCGCCTGATCGACGAGGCGGTCGCTGCAGAGGTAGAGCAGTTCCAGCGCACGGCAGTCATGCGGGCGATCGGTCAAGGGCAGACACAGGTTGGTCGTCGGCTTTATGACGAGGCCGTAGATCGCGGCACCATTACACTGACTGAGGACGACCTCCTGACCCGCACCGTGCAGTACGGTGAGCAGATCGATGTCGTCATCAACGGGGCGACGTCGATCTATCAGCAGTACCCGGAAGACCTCGCTGGGGCGACGCAGGCTGCCAGAAGTATGGGGCTGGATGGCGATACAGAGCGAGATCTCGTCGCCGAAATCGAGCGCCGCTTCTCAAGCGCTGCCGCCGTCGAAGCTCAGCAGCGCGAGCAGACATTTGAAGCAGCCCGACAATCCTCCTTGAACGGCACCCTACGCACTGACTTCGACCGCGCTCAGCTCGCGCAATTTAGTTCTGAGGAGCGTGCTTACCTTGATCAGTTAAACAGTGGGGACGACCCAGTCGGCGACCTGACGCTGTTCAGAACCCTTCAGCTTCTACCCGCTGCAGACTTGGCGGCTTACGACCTCTCAACGGTGGCCAGTCAGCTTAGCACCCGCCAGATGGACGCTCTGATCGCCGCTCAGCTCGCTGCGCGCAACGTCGGGTCTCGATCTAATCCTTATGCGTGGCAGGGTATCCGTACCGAGCAAACTACCATTGACACGACGATCACTGCCATGGGTATCCCCGTCGGTGGGGACGCCCGCGAGGATGATATCGCCAACCGAAACCAACTCTATCTGTTGATGGAGGGAGAGAAGCAGCGCCGCCTTGCTGCTGGCGAGGCGTGGGACGCCAGAGCCATCTCCGAGTACGCCGATTTCCTGAATACGCCTGTCGTCATATCTGAGGGGGTGGTCTACGGCGTAAACACCGCGCCTCGCTGGCAGGTGCTGTTGGGGAAGACAGCCGTAGAGTTCGTCCCCGGCGTCCCCCCGGAGGCGCTATCAGCGATCAGGAGGGCCATTGAAGCTCGTGGGTTACAGGCGACGCCAGAGCTGATACAACAGGTGTACACGCAGTCCCAAGCTGCAACAGAATAGGGGTAGGCATGGCTGACGAACTGGACTTCTCGGGCGCACTGGATCGGGTCTTGCAACAGCAGGCCACCGGAGCTCCTACGGTATCGCCAATCCCATCGGCAGCCCCACTTGCCCCAACCACAAACCTACTGACTGGTGCAGCACCGGCACCATCTCCGTTTGCGGATGCACTGGATCGCGTCATCCGGGGCGACACGGTACCGCCACCTGTAGCCACAGCACCGGATATGGTGCCTGATACATCTGCGCTAGGAGCAGACGCCCCGGCTCAATCTGCACAAGAGGCGGCGTCTGGCGTCGCTGCTGCCAACGGCCTGCTTGGCGACGGCGTGAGCCCAGAGGTAATTGCAGAGGTCCGCCGTATAGCCAGAGATAAGCGCATCCCCCTGCCGCTTGCAGCGCAGACCTATATTGCGCGGGCTCAGGCAACCCCGGGCGATCGGTACCGCCGTTTGCTGCAGGAAAACCCCGGCTTGCGACGCATGGCTACCCAAGGCGGCGCATACGCCGACTTCATGCCAGACGCCGCCGCGCTTGCCACGACAGAGCAGGCGTTCACCGAAGCCCGCAAAGAGTGGTCCGTCGGTGGGGATAGATTAGATGACACGCTGGTCGGGCGCGCGATCACGCGCGGCACCCTGCAGACCATCGCCTCCCTACCGGCCCTAGCAGCCTCCTTGGATCTTGGCGTCGCTCTCGATATTGGGGCGACCGAAGAGCAGATCCTCGAGCGCCTCGCGGCACCGTACGGCGGTTGGGCTGCGATGGAGAACTACCCTGCGTCGATGCGGGTGTCCGTGCTGGCAGCTGCAAGGCAGCAGTACAACCTCGTTCAAGGGCTGACCGACGATGATCGAGTTGCTGCTCTTCAGCGGGCGGGCGAGTACTACTTCAGCGCGCAGCAGCTTGTCACCCAAGCGGAAGGGCTGGTCCGAAACCCCGGCAGCCAGCGCTTTATTACGAACACCCTGTCTCAGGCCCCAGACACGGTTGCCGGGACACTTGAGGCGTTTGCGTCTGACCCCGTAAACGGCGGGCTGTTCCTTGCAGAGACCATCCTCGAGAGCGCACCCAACATCGCTGCGACGATCATCATCTCGCGGGTGACAGGGTCGCTGTCGCTTGGTGCTGTGGTTGGTGCAACGGCAGGTGGCGGGCGCGAGTACGTCCTGTCCACTACACAGTTCTTGGCCGAGCGTGGCTACACCATTAACTCGGTCGAGGACGCCATAGCCATCCTGCAGAACGCAGAGCTTATGCAAGAGGCGGCAGACTTTGGTTTTGCTCGGGCAATGCCCATCGCGATCCTTGACGCCCTCGCAGGCGTCGCATCTGGGGTGCGCCTCGGGCGCACTGCCCTCGGTGATGTCGTTGCACAGACCGCCGTTCAGGGGGCATCGGGTGCCCTTGGCGAGATGGGTGCCCAGATCGGCAGCGAAGGTAAGATCACCAGCGTACGAGATATCACGATCGAAGCGCTTGCAGAGCTACCCACGGCGCTGATTGAGGTGCCGCTTGCCGCAGGCCGGTCATTTGGGTCGGAGCGCCTTCCGCCAGAGCTCAATCAGCTCCTTGCTCCAAATGGCCTGCAGAGCGCGGCAGATCAGGCCGCCGCAGCACAGCAGGCGCTGGAGACCACCCGTGCCGCCATCGAGGAGACCGCCACCTTTGCCAGAGACCCTGATGCAGTGCGCGAGCTACTCGTGGCGTCGGGCGATCAGGAGGTGTCTATCCCCGTGCAAGAGATCGAGCGCCTGTATCAGGAAGGCGCGCTCACGGACGACGACCTCGCGTACCTGAACGTCGAAGACGAGCTGACCCAACAGGGCGAGCTGTCCGGCGATGTGGTCACGACAGCGAGCCGCGTCCTGACGCTGCAGGGCGACGCCTTTGCCAGCCTTTCCGAGCATGTACGGACGCAGGCTGGGGCCCCGACTGCAGCCGAGGCGCGTGAGGCCTTGGCTAACCGGGAAGCCGATATCGCGCGCCTGCAGGCAACGCTGGAGCAAGCGCAGAACGTGGCAGGCGAGATCAACACGCTGGCCGACGCGATCACCGAGCAGCTGCGCTCTACAACCGGTCTATCTCGAGGGCAGGCTCGCGCTGCCGCCCGCCTACTGGCTGAGCGCTACGCCGCCCGCGCTGCGCTCTTCGAGCCCGGCACGACGGCGCAGAGCCTGTACGAGCGCGACCGTGTGACATTCGAAACTGAGGGTCGGGCCGCACCTGCACCAGACCTAGAGCAGCCTGCAATCAGAAACGACCTGATCGCTCGCCGCATGCAGCGCACAGGCGTACAAACTGTTGATGATTTCTGGCAGCGCTGGCGAGACACCATGGTCGCCACGGCAGGCCCAGATACCCGATTGTCTATGGAAGGCTTATCTGCCCCCATGTCCGGTCGTGTTGAAGCAATGCTTTCTGGGCTTCGGGAAGAGGCTCGGGCTACCGATTTAGGTACCGTTATTACTCAGCGGTTTGGCCTTAATGACGATGGTACAATCAAAGCCCGCATCCCAAGAGATATACTGATCCGGGCAGGTATTAGCCCGACGCCTGAGAACTTGAGCACCGTAATCAGCGCTTTAGAAAGCCCTGCGGACGAGACCCAAACTTTTGAGCAGGCGGCTGCAGATATTGGAAATGCTCGGCAGCGGCTGGCGGATGATCCTGCGTCCTTGGGCCTAGACCCAGAACTCGCGGCTTCGATCAATCCGATCTACCGGCCCGAGGCCCTGCCCCCCAGTCGGATGAAGGGGTCGAACCAAGAGGCCGCGCAATTCCTCGAAGACACTTATGCAGACGACCCAATCACCGACCTGACGGCGGAGATTACCCCTGAGCGCCTAGATCGTATTGCGACCCAGATGGCTGCGGAAACTGAGCTGGCCCTTGAAAGCACCGGCAACGCTGCTGACTGGTACTCCGCCGCGCTCGACCGCACGCTGAGTGTTGCCGCTGTCAAGTATCCGATGCTGACCTCTGACGCTGCCGCCGAGGCTGCAGGCCTTGGCACGGCGGCCAATGCGCGGTTCTTGTTTACCTACATCATGGCTACCACGTCTCAGAACCTCGACGTTGCGGCCAACGCCAAAGCGACAGACGCCGCCTTTGAGCAGATGCTCGCGCGCTGGGCGGCGGGCGATTATACGATGGACACCAAGCGCTGGGGCACTGGCGACAAGAAAAAGGCGATGAACGAGAACTTCGCCAAGTTCAATCGCATGCTCCCAAAGATGCCGGGTGACACCGCAGTGGAGCGGCTGTCGGCCATGGATCGGCTGTTCCGCCAATCCAATACGGTCGGGGAGTGGACGCGACTGATGGATGCGGCGGGCATCCCATACAGCCCTCCGGGTCAGACCGCTGTTGACGCTGTCGTGTATGGGTCATCGACGCTCGGACCCAAGATCGGAAACGGTTTCTGGCAAAACCTGAACGGCAACTTTTCTCCGCTGACCATCGATCTGTGGATGCGTCGCACATGGGGCCGGTTGACGGGAAAAAGCATCGGCCTTGAAGACGCGCTGCCGGGACAGCGCGACCGGTTAAAGGCGGCAGTTCGCCGCTCGCGGTCTCGCACAAAAGACATCGACGCTTATGTCTCCGAGCTGCAAGCCCAGTTGGATGCAGCCACCACCACCCTCGACACGCTGACCATCAACGACTTCGGGACCAAAAAGGCGTTCAATGCTGAGACGCGACGCCTGCGTGCAGAGGCGTCAAACCTTCGCGAGGTGATCGCGGACGCCAAGGGCGTAAAGGCCGCTGAACCCTACAAGGCAGCATACAACACCGACAACGCGGCCTTGCTGGCCTATGCCAAGCGGCTGCTAAAAGTGTGGGACACAGAGTACAAACGCCTCGTTGCCCAATATGGCGCTGACGCCATCCCTGACGACTTGCAACCCACATGGGCGCGTGCGGCAAAGACCATCCGTGCCAACCTTGGTACGCCACTGGATCAGGTTGCCAACGGCACCCAGCGTCGCCAGATCGAGACTGCGGGGCGGCTCGCTATTCAAAAGCTCTCTGCTCGCGGGATCAATGTCACGATGGCGGATATGCAAGCGCTCTTGTGGTATCCTGAAAAAGAGCTATGGTCATCGCTGACCAGAAAGTTGGATGTCGATGAAGACGGCGTTCCGATCCCGATCACGTCCAACCTGAATGAGAGTTATGACGCGGTATTCACGCGCATTTTGGGAGAGCAAGGTTATGAAGTCCAAAGAGGCACTGGAACTGGAGCAGGAGCAGCTGGAGATCGAGCCGTCTTTGAGCAACCTGACGTCGCTGGAGAGCGCGACCAAGGAACAGATGGCGAAGCTGTTCGAGCAGATCAACGCGGACGAGGAACAGGCGGGTATTCGAGCGGAGGCCTTACGCCGCTTGAAGGTGCGCCAACTGTCGTCGGGGCAGCTGGCCCCGACCCAGAGCTCGTCGCCGTCGCAGAGCAATACGCCGCCGCAAACGGAATAGATCTCCGCCGTCAGGCAGAGTTCGTTGAAGTCGATCCTGAGCGGGCCGCGCGCATCGCTCAGGCTTACGAAGAGATGGCGCACGCGCCACAAGACCCTGCGGTGCAGGCGGCTTATGCTGACCTGATCCAGCAAACCATCGCCCAGTACCAAGCACTGGTTGACGCCGGGTACACATTCACCTTCTTTGACAGCGAGACCGACCCCTACGCGGGCAATCCGTGGAACGCCATGCGCGACCTGCGCGCCAACAAGACGATGGCAGTCTACGGCACCTATGACGGCTACGGCACCGAAGGCCTGACCCAAGCGGCCATCGATGATAACCCGATGCTGCAGGACACCGGGCTGGTGTGGCTCGACCAGAACGGCGTCGAGCGCCCGGTCACCGCCAACGACCTGTTCCGCGCTGTGCACGACGCATTCGGTCACGGCATCGAGGGTGCGGGGTTCCGCGCACGCGGCGAAGAGAACGCATGGCAGGCGCACGTTCGCCTGTTCACCGGGCCAGCGATCGGCGTGCTCACCAGCGAGACCCGGGGCCAGAACAGCTGGCTCAACTACGGCCCGTTCGGCGAGCAGAACCGCACCGCCAGCGTCGAGGACACGGTGTTCGCCCCGCAGAAGGCGGGCATCATGCCGGAGTTCACATGGACTGAAGGCCGGTCCGCAGATGCAGCTATTGCCTCCCCTACCCCCAGCCCTGCGCTGGAGCAGCCCGGACCGACGCCGGGGCAGCCCGCGCCAGCGCCCGAGACGCCGCAGCAAGGCACAGTCGGCGCGCCGCGTGGGGCGTACCGGCTGCCCACTACAGATGACCTCCGCAACCTGATCACCCTGTCTGCAAATGCAGACCCATCGACCTTCGTGCACGAGGTCGGTCACATGTTCCTGTTCCAGATGCTGCGGGACATTGCAGATACGCGCATCACGCCGGAAGGCAAGGCGCAGCTGGAAGCGCAGATCGCCGCCACCCGCGCGTGGTTTTCCAGCAACGCAGCGCAGGGTCTGGCTGATCTCAAGGTTATGGCCAAGGACATGACCAAACGTGCAGCCGCTGCACCTGATGATGCTGAGCTGCAGCTGCGCGCATCTCGCCTGACCGCCGCTGTGCAGCGCGCGGACGCCGGGGGCGGTGCCGCTTACATGGAACAGGTCGCACAGGCCTTTATGGACCCGGCATCCCCGGGCCGGGATGAAGCAGCCGAGGTCGTGTATCACGAGCTGTGGGCCCGTGGCTTCGAGAGCTACCTCGGCACAGGCAGCGCACCCAGCGCCGAGCTCCGCAACGTGTTTGCCAAGTTCGCGCAATACATCAGCAACGTGTACAAGAGCCTGCGCCGCCTAAACGTGACGGTGTCCCCCGAGGTCGCCGATGTCTTCGACCGCCTACTGGCGACCGAAGACGCCATCACGCAAGAGCGCCGGGGCGCGATGTACCAGCTGTCTCCGGGCGTCCTTGAGGGCGCTACGCCAGCCGAGGCCAATCAACTACGCAAGCTGGCGTCGGAGGCCGAAGATCAGGCGCGGACCGAGATGGCGTCTCGCGTGGAAAACAGTCTCAAGACCGAGGCGCGCGCCAAGCGTCGTGCGCGGCGTGAGGTACTGGCCAACGAGATCTCCGAGCAGGTCGCGGCAGAGCCTGTGTACGCGGCGACCAACATCGCCAAGCGCGGCACCCTGCCTGACGGCACCAAGACCGGCACCGGCAAGATAGATCGCGCTGAGCTTGTTGCGGTCGCCGGTGAAGAGGCGGTGTCCCGTATGCCATCCGGCATGGTCTCTGGCCGGGTGCGACCAGACAACGCCATCCCCCTCGGGGATCTGGCCACCCTGTCTGGCTTCGCCGACATCTACAGCATGATCGAGGCGCTGACCAACCCGACGCCGACCCCAGAAGCCACGGCGGTCAAGGAGCGCACAGACGCCGCCATGCTGCAGGAGTTCGGCGCTGATCTGGACGCCCGAGCGCTTCAGACCAAAGCAGTCGAAGTCGTGCAGAACGACAAGTTCCAGCAGCTCCAACAGCTGCAGCTCCGCATTCTGCGGCGGCTGGCAGCGCAACCCATGGCGCGGATCGCCCAGCGTCAGGCCGAGCAGGAAGGCGCGCCTGCCGCAGCAGTGGATCGCGCAGCCACTGAGGCCGCGCAGGCAGAGCAGGGTGCAGCACGCACGCCCCGTGAGGGCGTACAGGCCGCGCTCGCTCGGATCAGAGCAGACGTGCAGAAGACCGCAAACGCCAGTCAGCGCCGCGCTCAGGCCGCAGCACGCAGGCAGACCGCAGCGATCAGGCTAGGTATGGACCCTGCAGCGATCACCGCAGCAGCCCAGCGTTACGTCAGGACAATCAAGGTCAAGGATGCAACGCCCGCCCGCTATCGTCAGGCGGCAGCACGATTGACTGCCAAGATCGAGCGCGCCATCGCTGATCGGGATTATACGCAAGCGGCGACGCTCATGGAGCAGCGCGCACTTAATCTGGCGGTCGCCAAAGAGGCGTCGCTCATTCAGACCAAGATCGAGACACAGCGCACCCGGTGGCGTGAGGTCACGGCAAGATCTGACAAGCGGCTGGCGCAGCGTTATTCGATCGACTGGGTCAACGCGATCCGGGTAGTGCTGGAGCCCTTCGGCATGGCGCGCAGCATGCCGCGAAACTATGACCCGGTCCGCGCTCTGGCGGATCTGCAAGCGGTCGAGCCGACGCTTTATACCGAGATCCAGTTGGCGATCAGCAACTATGCAGCTCGGTCACGGGATGCAGCACAAGCCGACCCCAACAACCCGTACAAAGACCTGAGTGTGCAGGAAGCGCTCGACCTACTCGAGACTGCCGACACGATGCTGGCAAACGCACGCGACAGCCACGGCATTCTGGTTGAGGGCCGCCGGGTTGAGTTCGTCGCCATCGCTGATGAGGTCTCGGTCAATGTAAGCAAGCGACGTAAGGTGCAGAAACAGGCAGGCCGCTTGGGACGAGGTCGCGGTAGCCGCACGTTCCGCGAGACCCGCCGCCAGCTCGGTGCGTTCAAGGCAAGCCTGCGCCGGATCGAGCAGTGGGCCCGTGACTTTGACAACGGCAACCCTCGCGGCCCGCTGACCCGATACCTCGTGCGCCCGATCATGGCTGCGGTCGATGCTTACACCGTCGCCCGGAAAGGACCGCAAGAGGCACTGGCTGCGCTACTTCGCAAGCGCACTGACCTGATGGCGCGCCGCCCCATCCGCGCACAGGAGCTGGATGGCTACGTTTTCCAGACCAAGGGCGAGCTGATCATGGCGCTGCTGCACACAGGCAACGACAGCAACAAGCGCAAGCTGCTTCTGGGTGGCGCGACAGATGTGGAGACCAACCGCCGTTATGTGTGGGGCAGCCAAGACGCCGAAGGCAACCTCGACACCTCCCGCTGGGATACCTTTATTGATCGGCTGTTTGCCGATGGCACCCTGACGCAAGCTGATATGGAGCTGGTGCAGGGTATCTGGGACATCTTCGAGCAGACCAAGCAGGCGGCGCAGGCGGCGCACAAGCAGATGTACGGGTACTATTTTGCCGAGGTGCAGGCAGATCCTGTGGTCACCCCGGTCGGCATCTATCCGGGAGGCTATGCGCCAGCGATCACCGACAGCATGATGAACCCGGATGGTGCACGCTTTGAAGCCGAAGAAGTGATGTCGCAGCAGTCAAATGCCTCGATGTTTCCCGGCGCTGAAAAGGGCTTCACGCAATCTCGCACAGAGTACAACCAGCCGCTGGACCTCGACCTGACGCGCATCCCTGCTCACTTCGACCGGGTCATGAAGTTCGCCTACCTCGGCCCTGCAGTTCGGCAGGCAGCTCGCTTGGTGACCAACAGAGCCTTCCGCGAGGCCGTGCGCCCCGGCAGCCCTGACGTGATTGATGTTGCCGTCATCCCGTGGCTGCAGCGCACGGTGCAGCAGCGCGTCACCACCCCGCCCACCAATCAAGGGTGGTCTGGTGTGTCCCGGGTTGCTTCAGCCATCGACCGCCGCGTCGGCCTGCACATCATGGCTGGCAACATAATCAACGCAGCGCAGCAGATTACCGGCTTCTCGGTGGCTGCCGCCCGCATCCCTGCGCGACACTTGGCTGTTGCCGCCACCCGGTGGCGGGTCAACAATCAGTCGGTTCGGGCATACATCATCGCGCAGTCGCCATTTATGGAAGAGCGTATGACTGGCGGGATGAACGAGGCCAGCACAACCCTAGAAAAGATCCTAAGTGAACCGGGTTTATTAAATCGGTCGCAAGCCGCCGCGTCTCGCTATGGCTACTTTGCACAGCAGATCGCGCAAAACTTGGTCGACCCCACGGTCTGGATCGCAGCTGAACGGCATGGCATGGAAATCGTGTACCCAGCCGCCTATGCTGAAGTTCTCGACAGAACAGGAGACGAGGCTGCCGCCGACACCGCAGCTCGGGCAGAGGTCGTGGCTTACGCCGACAGCATTGTGCGCGACACGCAGGCACCCATGAGCCCAAGTGATGTTTCTGGCATCGAGGCCTCCTCACCGCTCGCTCGCCTGTTCCTGAAGTTCTATTCGTACTTCAACGCGATGGGTAACCTGCTGGTGACCGAGAAGAACATCGCGATGAACAGCGATATGGGCTGGGCCGGTAGGTACGGTCGGTCCTTCTATGCCTACCTGATGATCGTGACGATCCCGACGATTGTTGCAGAAAGCATTGCTCAGCTGGCGCGCGGAGGCTTCGAGGATCTCGAGGATGAAGACGAGCGCGACCAGCTGATGTTCGAGCTGCTCATCGGGTCACAGCTCAAGACCATGGCAGCCATGGTGCCACTTGCTGGATTGGTGGTGTCGACTACTTACGGCATCGTTGTGACAGATCAAGTCTACGATGACCGGATCAACCTGTCGGCTGGTATCGGCGTGACCGAAAGCACGCTGCAAAACCTCGCCCGCTTGATTGTCGCAGCTGCTGACCCAGACACGGATATCGAAACTCGGCGCGCGATCCGCACAACACTGGATGCGCTAGGCCTTGCGCTCGGCCTGCCGACTAACTGGGCGAGCAAGCCGATCAGCTACGCGGTCAGCGTCTCTGAAGGCGACAGCAGACCAGAAGGCTTCGGTGACATCCTCCAAGGTGCGCTCACAGGCAAAGATGGAACTGACCGATGAAAGATGATATAAGGCCAATCAAGGAGATCTTGACATGACGATCACAGCCCAGACCTCAAAGACGGGTCCATATAACGGCAACGGCACGACGACCGTTTTCTCGTACACCTTTAGAGTGCAAGACGAAACCCAGCTTGAAGTAACCGTACTTGCCAGCGACGGTATCACAGAAACAACCAAGGTGCTGAACACAGACTACACAGTCACGGGTGTTGGCAACAATAGCGGCGGCACCGTCGTTATGGGCACGGCCCCGGTTACTGGGGAAAAACTGACGATTACCAGAAACGTCACTCTCGACCAAGTGGTCGATCTGCAAAACCGGGGATCGGTTAATCCAGAAACACTTGAAGCCAGCTTTGACAAACTGACGCAGATCGCGCAGGACCAGCAAGAGCAGCTCGACCGCTCGCTCAAGGTAGATCTGTTTGAGCAGGCAGACCTCGAGCAGCTGACGCTAAACGTCAACGCGCTCGCAGCCATCGAAGGCGACATCTCGACTGTGGCGGGCATCAGCTCAGACGTGACGGATGTAGCCGGTAACGCCGCCGACATTTCGACCGTGGCTGGGATCAGCGCGGACGTCACCGCTGTGGTGGCTGACGCCACAGACATCGGTACGGTCAGCACAAACATCGCCAATGTAAATACCGTCGCTGGGATCAGCGCGGACGTCACCGCTGTGGCAGCTGACGCCACAGACATCGGTACGGTCAGCACAAACATCGCCAATGTAAATACCGTCGCTGGGATCAGCTCGGACGTCACCACGGTCGCCACAAACGTAACCGACATCACAAACTTTTCTAATGTCTACCTCGGCCCCAAAACTACAGACCCCAGCACTCGAAATGATAGCTCTGCCCTGCAGGAGGGTGACCTGTATTTTAACACCACAAGCGACGTGATGAAGGTATATGAAGGATCCGTCTGGGTCGCAGCGTATGTGTCTCTGTCTGGTGCTTTGCTGTCAATTAACGACCTTTCTGATGTATCTGATGCTGCTGCCTCTCGAACCAACCTTGGTCTCGGCACTAACGACAGCCCGACATTTACCAGCACAATAGTTACAGGCGCGGGCGGCGCGGGGACGGTGCAGTCTAACATAGGCAACAGCACGCTTTCAACAGGGTCCGCAATCCTTTACATCGGCGCGAGCCGCACAGGCGACGGACAGGCGCGAATTGATATGATCGGGGATACAACCTACGCCCCCGGCCTTCGAATATTGCGAAACTCTGGCGCGAACGGATCGACGCTTCTTCAGCATCGCGGAACCGGGGCTATCGCAATATCTGCCATTGAGCTTGCGGACATTGCTTTTAAGACAAACAATCTGGAGCGGATGCGTATCAGCAGCGCCGGACTGGTAGGCATTGGGACGAGTAGCCCTACAGAAATGCTCTCCGTAGCAGGTAATATCTCTGTCACCGGCACTGTAGATGGTCGTGATATTGCAGCAGACGGTGCCACGCTGGACAGTCTCGCAGCGCCAACCAGCCCCCCTGTTTATGCGTCCGCCCACGGGATCAGTTCCGGCGCGGACAGCGCAACTGAGTTGCAAGCCGCGATTGACACAAATGCGCCTGTTATCGTGATCGACGTTGATTGCCGTCTGGACAGCCCAGTGACGCTGAACAACGACAATCAGGTCATTGTGGTGAATGCCACGGTCTACCAGTATGGCAGCGGGTTGTTCACGGTCGCTGAAAATGTCCATGCGCCTGCTATAATCGGCAACGGCGTTATCGACGGGACGAACGCAGACGCGGGCAGTTTCGCAATTCGCACCGGGGCAGTTCCAAACCTGACCGTTGATTTGCTGTTTCAGGAATACGCTGCGGCGAACTTGCTTCTGGTGATGCCAACCTCTGCCGCCAGCACAAACACCTTTGGCGGCAACATTCGGCTGCGCGGCGCTGCACTGGCTGGCGGGGCTGCTCAATTCCTGAACGGGATCGTCTTGATCGGGCGCGAGGCATACCACCACGCCCACACCGCAGACGGAACAACGGACCCCATCACGGCCCCCTATGCATGGCCTGAGTTGAACAACGGGTCAGTCGTCGTTCACGTTCAGGCGCTGGACGGATCGTGGTCGGTCCTTGAGGTCGATACGGACTTCACTCTGGCGTACGATGGTTCGGATCAGCCGGTGGTCACACCGCTGTCTGCAACGACATCGGGCGACATCTGGCATATCTGGCCTGCGCAACCAGTGACCACAGGCAACCGGCGGCCTATATCCAGCATGAAAATCGAGATGATCGGGGACGCAATCAAGCACGGCATCCTGATTGGCCGGTGGGCAGACGGGCTGAAAATCGGCGGGTTGATCCGTCGCGTGACAGACGCGGCGACGGCTGTTCGGTTTAACCCGTATAACGCCAGCGCAGTTCGGAAGCGGACCGGTCAAGCGGGCGACAATATCCATTTCACTGACCTGATTACCACGGACGGAACCTCGTCTGGCACCCCGGCTGCTGCTGTTTCTCTGGGGGCTGGCAGCTATAAGTTGACGGGGGGGATCGGCTTTGACGGATCAGGATATTCCAGTTTGCAGATTGTTCCGGCTGATTGTGAATTTGAGACGCTGACAGGCACGGCCAGTTCATCCGGGGCTGTTGTCACCGGCACCGGCACGGCGTTTCTGACAGAATTGACGCTGGTTGGCTCCAATGCGGATAAAATTGTCAACACTGATGGTCAGGTGCTCAGCATTTCGTCCATCGACAGCGATACCCAGATCACACTGACCGCGACCCCAACAACAACCATGTCAGGGGCCACGCTGAAATCCAAAAACATTGAAAATGTGGTCAGCGGGCAAATTATGCTGTCGTCTGATGGCGATGGCTTGGCATATGGGAAGCCCTATGCAGACCGCCTCTGGCAATGGCCGCCCCGCCGGTATGTCGGCATCGCCACGGTAACGGCGGGCCTGACCAGTGTGACGGTGACATTCCCAGAGCCTCTGGCGCGTGCACCTGTGATCGGGGAGGTGCAGGTGACGGCAGATGAAAACACAGGCCTACGCCATTGGGCCGCCGCGTCCAGTTTCACGCGCGAGAGCATCGTTGTCTCCCAGAATGCCACCGCTGGCGGCGACCGGGACTATGCGGTTTCCGTCAACCTGTTTGACGCATAACGGGGGGTCTGCGAATGACCGAAACCTACCTCCTCCCCGCCCGACGCCAGCTTGAGCATCAAATGGCGCTGGTGTCTGCGATCCGCGCGGCATCAAACAGGCTTGAGGCGATCTCGCCAATCCCGCTGGATTTCAAAGCGGATCAATACTGGCCCTGAATTTAAGAAAGGCTGAGTGATGGACACCAATACAATGATCTCTGTCCTGTTTGCAGCAGTCGTCAGGTTGATTGGCTGGAACATTAAAACAACAAACGAGCTGCAAATCTCTGTGGCTCGTTTAGAATACATCCTGTTAAACGATGCTACGGCCAAGTGAGATCGACATTGGCTACTGAAACGGAGACGGAATAATGACTATCGAATACACTTGGACCATCGTCACCACAGAATACGAGACTGCTACTGGCGGGATCACCGTCGCTCACTGGCGCGTTTCTGCCGTTGACGGCGACTACACTGCCTCGGCCTATGGCGCTGCTGGCTTCACCCCTGACGCCACTGCACCTGACTTTGTGGCATACGACAGCGTCACAGAGGACTTTGTGCTGCACTGGGTCTGGCGAAGCGTGCACAAGGACGAGACTGAAACCAACTTGGCTGCTCAGATCGACGCGCAGAAAAACCCTACGAGTGCCTCTGGGACGCCTTGGAGTTAAGCTATGGACATGATGGCGGTAGAGGTTATGGCTTGCGGCAAGGGTCCGCTAACTACTGGAACGTATGAGTGATGCCCGTCCGTAAGGTCAAGGGCGGCTATCAATGGGGCAAAGGCGGTAAGGTTTACCCCACCCGGGAACAGGCGGAACGGCAAGCAAAGGCGGCGTACGCCTCGGGCTATAAAGGATCTAAGAAGGGGCCGAAATAAATGGAAGCAGGGATGGTCTGGAACGGCATTCTCACGTTTGGCTTTGGGCTGCTGGGCTGGGTGCTGAAGAGTTATGTCGACGAGCTGAAGCGGGTGACCATCCTGTTGAACCGGACGCGCGAAGAAATGGCAAAGGAGTACGTCACCAAGGGCGAGGTACATGCCGACATCAACCGCGTGATGAACCGCCTTGAGGCGCTGGACAGCAAGCTCGACCGCCTGCTCGAGAGCCGGGCAAACATTGGGAGGAGAGACGCATGACCAATCAAGCATATCAGCTGGCCCGTGCCGACGAAGGCACATGGGAATACGCTGACGGCCACAACCCGAAGATCCTGCAATACTTCGCTGACGTCGGCCAAGGCTGGGTCAAAGATGACGAGACCGCATGGTGCGCTGCTTTTGTCGGCGCGATGCTGAAGCGCGCAGGCATGCCGCACACAGGCAAGCTCAACGCCAGATCCTATCTCGACTGGGGCGACGAGGTTGCGATCGAGGGCGCGCAGGAGGGCGACATCGTCGTGTTCTGGCGCGGCACCAAGGACGGATGGCAGGGGCATGTCGGCTTCTTCGTGCGGCGCGCAGGCGTCAGCATCGAGGTGCTGGGAGGCAACCAAGCCAATCAGGTGAACGTCAAGCGCTACCCTGTCGACCGCCTACTGGGCGTGCGCCGGGCACCCGGCACGCAGGCACCCAGCATGGTGCGCGTGGCTGACCGGCCCGCACGCGAGGCACCGACCCAATCCAAGACCATGCAGGCGAGCGCCGCGCAGGTGGTCACCGCTGTCGGCGGTGGCGCAGGCGCGATCGCCGCGCTCGACGGCACAGCACAGATCGTGGCGCTGGCGATGTGCGGCGCAATGGTACTGCTCGCGGCATGGGTCATGCGTGAGCGGCTCCGCAAGTGGGCAAACGGGGATCGATAGGGGGTGATCTGATGTACGGAAAGAAGAAACCCAAAGGCGGCGGAACCAAGAAGTGATCCTCGGTCGCATCAAGCTTTGGCTGGCGGCGGCAGGAGCCGCCGTTATCGCCATGCTGGGCATCTACCTGCAAGGACGCAGAGATGCTGCAGCACAGGCCCGCACAGGCGAGCTGGAGGGGTACAAGAACACACGGGAGGCAATCGACAATGCCGAGATCCATGGCGATGATCCTGCTGCTGCTCGCGACTGGCTGCAGCACTACGCAGATCAGGAGCGGCGACGCGATCTGTGACGGAACGAGACAGGCCCGCGCGGATCTCGCACGGGCCTTGGTGGATGACGGTGGTGACCAGTCGGTCGTAGCTGGTCAGGTGTTGCTGTCGCAGCTGCTCGAGGCCTGCCGCTAATCGATCAAGCCCTTGGCCTGCCACTTGTCTCGCAGGCGGTCGATCGCATTCCAGAAAGCATCGCGGTCCCTATCAGGAACATAGACAGACAGGCGCACCAGCCCGCGATCGAGCTGGCGCTGGTGGTATGACCGCTGCGCCACTGCGTGGCCGCTGGGTTGTTCGTGCTTAGGTTTCGGCATTTGTGTTCTCCTTGGGTCGATCGTCCGTGCCGATCATGCGTTGTTCATAGGCCATCAGGAACGCGATGCAGCAGGCCGCATGCCACAGGTGCGACATGCCGGTCTCCGGGTCGAGATCCTCGCCGCGCCACCACGCCCACATGTGGCGCATGAGCGCCGAGAATGGGCGGTGCCACGCCATCCCCAGCTCCCAGTTGCGCTCGCTGTACTTGCGGGCCCCGAAGTCGAGCACTGCCGCCGTGCCCTCGAGGAGCTCCGGCGGCAGCAGATGCATCGGCACCTTGTGCTGGTCGTGCTTGACGCCCTCTGTCACAGCACGTCCTCGATGATGTTGGTGATCTCGACGTCGACCGTCAGCTCCTTGATCTGCTCGAAGGCAAGGCGCATGTCCTGCACCCGCGTCTCGAGCTCGTCGATGTGCTCCTCGTGCTCGCGCTCGCGTTCGCGCATCTCGTCGCGGTGTTCGATTGCGGCTCCGTCGGCCTCAAGCCATTTGTCGTCGAGCAAGTCGAAGACAAAGTCGAGTTCAGGATAGCGGGCGCGCAGGTTGTCGAGGTCTGGGCGGTCGCCGCCCTTGAAGTCAAGGGCGGCGATGGAAAGCTGGATGTCGAAAGGCATGGTGGTCTCCTCAGATGTGGTTGATGCATTCGGGGCCGAAGCCCGCCTCGATGGATGCCGGGTCGGTCAGGGCCCGACCGCAGCGGGCGCAGCGACCCTCGTGCCAGAACTCTACGTCCGCTGGCATGGCCAAGGGGGCGCTGGTCTCGATCTTCGACAGCAGCCACGACAGGCCCTTGAAGGCGGGGTGGCTGGAGTTACCTTTGCGGCCCGCGATCAGCTCGCTGTGCGTGCTGCCGGTCTTCACGAAGCCAATGTACTCGTAATCCTCCTCGTTGTTCGGCCCGACCAGCAGGCTGGCAAAGAACATGTCGTCTTTGTCCTTAGCCTTGGCGACGCGGTAGGTGTACCGCTTGCCTGTTTTCTTGGACATGAGGGTAAAGCGGGCGCGCCCACCGAAGATAAACTGGTGGGCGTCGGCGGCGTCGGCGATCAGGTGCGGGTGTGTCATGGTCAAGGTCTCCTGTGGTGTGTGCCCTATAGATAAGATGCTGATCAGCATCTGTCAAGGGCTACACCTCCTCGTCCTCGAGCTCACCCCAGCTGGGGCCTGTGCCGCCTTCGACCAGAGCATCGGTCGGCGCTCCGGGGAAGATGTCGAGGTAGCCCCCGACCATGTCCTCTTTCATCCAGCGCAGGGCCTCCGGCGCGTCATCGATATAGGCCTCGTCGATCAAGGCGTCGTGGATGGTGGCAGCCATGCGCGTGCCCATGTGCTTGCCGCGCTGGGCTGCCTCCTCGAGCCGGGCCCGGTGCCGAATGATTGCGCGCGCCATGACGCTGAGCGCGGCGCGCTGCACAGGGTAGTTCGCGCATTTGGGCAGGGCTGGCTTCTTGCCCAGATAGATCGTTCCACCGTCGACCATCGGCAGATAGCCGTCGTTCAGCGCGTGGTTCATCATCGTGTTCCGCAGGCCGAAGGCCTTGGGGTAGCGGTCGGACCAGAAGTCGATCAGCTCCTGCGCCCGCGTGATCGAGGTGCGGAGCGTGCCAGACAGCCCCATTGCTCCTGACCCATAGATGATACCGAACGACACGCCCTTGGCCTTCGACCGGATCTCTTTGCCCTCGGGCGTCTTCTTGTCGATCTTGTAGCCAGCCATGTACGAGCCGACCTCGCTGTGCAGATCGCCGTGCACGCAGTCATAGAGCAGCTGGTCATCCTCTGCGAGCAGCGCCAGCACCTTGAGCTCGATGCCGCTGTAGTCCAGCGACACCAGCCGCTTCTTGGGCGGTGCTAGGAACGACAGGCGCACGCTGGTGAAGTCCCCCAGCAGCTCGCGATCGCGCGGAAACTGCTGCGCGTTCGGCGAGCTCGAGCTGAACCGCCCGGTCACGGCGCGGGCGATGTTGTAGCTGGGGTGCAGCCTGCCGTCGGTGGCGCTCTGCGCCATGTTGATCAGCTTGTTGCCGAAATTCGAGAGGTATTGGTTGATGGTCGTCAGGTCGGCGATGTTGAACAGCACCTCGGCAAGCGGCCCCCCGCCACCTGCGAGCGCTGCCATCTCCTTGCAGGTCGCGGTCTTGATCTCGAGCTGACCTGCCTTTTCGGTGCGCGGCCAGTGCGCGAGGTATTCGTCAGGCAGGATCTGGCCGAAGTAATCCGACCACTGCTTGCGCGACTGCAGGTTCTCGACCTCATCCTCGCTGACCATCTCGCGGATCTTGGCCTCGTAGATCTTCTGCTTGCTCTCCCACAGCGCGACCAGCTCCTTGTGGCGCGCCTGATCCAGCAGCAGGCCGGTCTCGCGCATCTCGTGGACCGGCACGATCAGGTCGTCCAGCATGCGCTGTGCGCCCCGTGCAGCGGGGTGCTCGTCGAGCTTGGCCTGCCAGTGCTGCCATAGCTTCCACGTCCACAGCGCGTCGTCTGCGGCGTACTGGAGCTGCTCCGGCTTGAGCTCTGCGGCTGCCCAGTTCGAGATCTGCTGGTCCTTTGGCATCTCGTACTTCAGATCCGCCTTGAGCATCAGCGCCAGCGACATCTGATCGCCGCCCATCCGGGCACGGCGGGCGTGCGCCACCTCGATGACCTTGACGTGCGGCGCGTCAGCTGCGTCGAACCACTGGTATTCGAACCCGGCGTTGAATGCGATCCATGTGCCGTCCTCGAACCACTTGGCATAGGGCGCGAACGAGCCGCCCTCGAGCGCCCAGAAGTCGATGACCGCCCACACATCGTCGTTGCAGATCTGCGCCAGCCTGACCTCGCTTTCCTGCGGGCGCAGGCCGGTGGTCTCGAAGTCAAGCGCAGCGTGCTTGTCGCCGATCAGGTCAAGCAGATCGTTCAGCTCGTCCTCTGTCGTAATCATCTGCCACGCCGCACCACGGTAGATCAGGCTGCGCCACTGCCCGACGCGGTCGATGTGAGTGTGGCCGGTAGTGGGGGCGACCTCACCAATCTTTTCCGTCCAGCCTCTGGCCGTCGACAGGCCACGAACCATTGCCCCCCACACGTTGTGGCTGTGCGGGTCGTGCAGGCCGTGCGCCTTACAATACGCCTTGAGCATGCCCCCCTCGAATATCTCGTTCGTCTGCAAAAACTGGCGCGCGAGGCGGAGGTATTGATCTTTCCACTCCTGCGCCGCGTTGTCCTTTACGGCCTCAATGGCCGCCTTGATGTGGTCTCGCATACCTTACCCCTCCCCGGTGGTGTGGGCGGGCCCGAAGGCCCGCCCCGGTGTCAAGCGCGGCGTGCGCGCCGGGTGCGTGCAGGCGTGACCTCTTCCGGCTCAAGCTCCGGCTCTGCCTCTACCTGCGCGGGCTCTTCCTCTGGCGCGTCGTCACCGCCGAGCATGGCTGCTGCCTCCTCTTCGGTGATCCACTCCTCGATGTCGAACCTCGGCTTGAAGTTCCACTCGCCCTGAGCTTGGAACTTCTCGCGGGTGAAGATGAACAGCGGGAAGTTCGGCTCGCCCCGGATCGTGCGCTGCGCGATCTCGTCGAACAGATCAGCGACCGCGTTCTTGCCGCTGGTGCTGTTGGTGCTGAACGAATACTGCACCACTTCGCCTTCGGTCGACATGAAGCCGAAGCCCAGCATCGACTGCCAGCCGTCCTGCGCGCGGGCGTACGGGCCCTTGTCCTCGAGCTCGCGCTCGGGGATCGCCATGCTGGGCTGGTAGATCGACCACTGGTGGCGGGCCACCGGCTTGTTGTCCTTCCAGCAGATCCAGCCACGGAAGGCAGAGCGAGGCTCCATCAGGAATACCTCGCGCTGATCGAGGTCGTCACGATCGCGACCATAGGTGATCGCTCCGGTCTTGCCAGAGAACGAGACGTACTCGACGCCATCGCTGGCCGAGCCCGTACTTTCTTCGGCCCCTGCCGACGCGAGGGCTTTCGCCATGGCGTCCTTGTCGAGGCTGGGGAGGTTTCCGCCTTTGGCGTATGCTGCGAGAGATGTAGACATGTTGTGCTCCTTTTCTACGTTGCACGTTTCAACAGAGGCTGTCTGGGCCTCACTCGACGGTCAGGCGCTCGCTTGATTTGCCTGTCGTCATGAAGGGGCTGAGATCGATCCCAACCTTCTCCATTGCTTTCCAGTCGTAAGCGCGACGGCCCGCGACTGGTGTCAGCTCGACCTTGTGGTTGCCCACGATCAGGTCACGCGCGTTGCGCGCCTTGAGCTCTTTCTTGATGTCCTCGGCGGCGGTGTCTTTGCGCGCCTTGGCTTCGGCCTCATCGGCCTTGGCGAGGACGTACGCCTGCACCGCAGCGTCGAGGCCAGAGCCACGGTTGCCTCGGCTGACGGTGGCCTCGCCCTCGATCTCGATGCCGCACTGCGCGGCGAAGGGGCAGCCGCCATACTTCTTGCACTGACCATCGCGCTTGCCCTCGCGGTCGAGGCGGTCTGCGCTCTTGGCGTTGAGCATCTTCTTGGCGCGCGGTGCCAGCCGATCGAGGATGTCGCGATCACGCGGGATGTCAAACTCGAGGATGTCGTTGTAGTTTGACGCATCCATATAGACGAGCTTGCCAGCCACCGGCTTGGGGAAGTCGTCATCCTGCAGGTGCGCCAGCTCCATGCCGATCTGCAGCTGCGTGATGTGATCCTGCCGGGGCAGGTAGTTGCGGTTGGTGCGCGGGTCGATGGTCTTGAACTCCATGCCCAGCCAGCCCTGATCGGTCGCCATGTACCCATCAGGCGTCGCGCTGATGCGGTGATCATCCGACACGATCGATACCTGATCGTCGCCGCAATAGGCGAGATCCGCACCGGCAGCCATAAGGCAGTCGACGAGGTAGAGCTCGCCCTGCTTGCCGCGCCGGGCAAAACCCCAGTCCTGCTCGACCGGCGGCAGGTTGCGCTCGAACCACTGCTTGCGGATGCAGCTGTCTGCGCTCGATGCGTTCAGGTATTTCGAGCGATCGATGCCGAAACCCTCGTCGTCGTCCAGCGCCTGCGCGCCCTGCAATACCAGATCCTTGATCATGCGTCGTACTCCTCGACTGCGCGCATGGCGTACTCGGCCAGCGCATTGGTGGCGCGCTCGAGGCGCGCATAGATGTCTGCGTAATCCGATGTCGCCTCGATGCTGCGGTGCACGGCGTCCTCTCGGCTCTTGTCCGCGCGGCCCATCATGCGGATGCATGACCACAGCACCTCGGACGCGGCGTCGGTCGGATTGGTCGGCGTGCCGCTCTCACGGAACGACGGAAAGAGCTCGACCATGCGCTCGAACGCTTCGGGGCCGATGACGTCGACGATGGTGGGTGCAGGCCGGGGGGCCTGCAGGTTGTCGATCTCGGCGCGGAGCTTGGCGTTTTGCGCCTCGAGATCTGCGATTTGTAGTTCGAGGTGGTGGGTCATTGTGCTGCCTCCTGATGGGTTGTGCCTCGCAAAATAAAGCATGCGATGTGCCGCCCGGTACCCTTTCCGGGCAGCCCATCCTCTGTCGCCAGCCACCGCACATCCCGCAGGTTCCTGACTTCTGCACCCGCTTCAAGCAGCATAAGTATCCACTTATCGATGGGGTATACGAGCACAACATCCTTCCCTTTTTTGCTCTCCGCAACGGCTTTCCGCGCCCATGCTGTCGGGCCTTTTTTCTTTCCCTCATGCATGATGGATCCAAAGGGGGGGTTGGCATAACTGGATTGCCCCCACTCACAGGTCAGGCCGTCAAAGCCTTCTGGCAGCGGATATGGGCACGGGTCAAAGTCAAAATGAAACTCCGCATTCAGCTCCGCATATAGGTCAGGGGGGGTGAGCCAATAGTGCCGCCCGTCCTTATTATTCCCAGCGTGAAATTTGTTTTCTTCTGGCGGTAACTTCGACTGGTGATCCTGCTGTTTCATTGTGCTGCCTCCTGATGGGCTTCTGCGGTTGCGGTGTGGGCGCGGCGCTTGGCATTCGAGATGTTGTGCACCGCCTTGGCGAGTTTGTTTTCGACGTAGAGCGTGTCGACGTGCACGGGCTTGCCCTGCCCCATGCGATGCAGGCGCGCATAGAACTGGTCCATGACGCTGGGCGACCAGTCTTCCTCGACCACGACGATGCTGTTGCCACCGCGCTGCAGGTTGAGGCTGACGCCCATGGCTGCGATCTGCCCGACCAACACGTCGAGCTCGCCCTCGTTGAACTGGCGCTGGATCTCGGTCTTCATCGCGGCAGAGGTGCGCCCGTCGAGCTTGGCGACGCGCAGCTTCTTGACGTGCAGCAGATCGACCAGCCCGTCGATGACCTCCCGGTGCCAAGCACCGACGAGGATCGCGCCTTGCTCGGCATCGGCGCGCTGCCAGATGAAGTCGGCGGCCTCTGGGATCATCGACACGCCCATCTCGCGGCGCATGGTGGCGA
>Ga0222714_10000581_pt1 | contig 41947 bp, 67 predicted proteins | sample C33_3DmetaG_FD_165048 | JGI IMG/M metagenome (GOLD analysis project Ga0222714, IMG submission 165048) | Estuarine water microbial communities from San Francisco Bay, California, United States - C33_3D | ecosystem: Environmental > Aquatic > Marine > Unclassified | place: USA: California...
TTAATAAAAGTATCTTGAGCACTTTTAAAGTCCTGGGCAAGAAATACTTCTTCAGCAATCTTTGAAAGGATAGATCGAATCTGCACTAAACAGGAATTTATTATAGTATAAGAAATATATCCTATACTGGCAACTTTTCCTGTCAGTAAAAAAAAGAGAGCTTACGCTCTCCACCTCCTCTGAATTTCTTCTAGCTGAGAGATGCAATCCTTAGCAGACCTACCAGTCAGTCCGTAGTAGTTCTTGATTTGCGTGAAAGTGATTCCTCTGAATTTTAAACCCATTGCCATTCCTTTCAAATTAAAAAGATGGACTGCAAGCTGATATCCAGTAAATGGAATTTCTTTCTCTCCGTAGAATACTTTTGGAGCTTTCATTTCTCCAATTGCTAAACACTGCTGTACTTGTTCGAATGTTGTCATACTTTTGATTTTTTATTGACCTAAAGATAAGCCGTTTTTTGCCAGAAAGCAACTAATTCATAAACTTTTTTGGAAAAAATAAAGTTGCCTATATGGAAAATAGTTCATAACTTTACGGTCGAGTACTCGAAGTTTAAGCGAGGTAGGAACAGCCTACGTCTGATCCCTTCGGTGTCTGTGCCCGCCCTTTGTTCTTTTGAACATACTTAAAGGTACGGACTTGCTTCCATTTCGGCAACTTTGTTTTTAGAAACTTAAGTAGTCAATAGCCCTCTCACCTGTTCCTGTTCCGTTACGAGTAATCTCGAACTCAGGGTCCATTCCAGTTCTAATGACATCTTCAAGCAATTCGCTAAGAGAGGTAAATTGTCCTTTGTAATAAGAGCAGTCTAAACTAAACATATATTTTATATTTGACCTAAAGGTATGAACTTATTTCCATTTTGGCAACTATTTGTTTGGAAAATATTTTTAAAATAAAGTTGCCTGTACGGAAAATAGTATCTATCTTTAGGGCAAATCAAAAGATATGAAACGTCCTTACAAAGTTAGATTCAATCTCGGAGCTGGAAAGAACTACATGAAGTGGAAGGTAGAGGGTCCAGAAGGGGTAGCATACTACTCTCCAGACGAGGTTCAGATAGTAATGGGTAACTGTCAATTGAAGAGCCAGAGGAAGACGGCGGAGAAGATACTTGAAGGAGCGCATAAGACGGTTTGTGCTTGGGTTAAATGCGGAACCTTAGCAATTAAAGGAGACAGGGTTCTCAACGAAGGATCAGCTCTTCAACTTAAATACAACCCCAGGGTACTGCCTCATTGGTTTATTAACGAGGGAGAAAATGTAGATAACAAGACTGCAATTATAATCTTCACTTCTGGCCGAAAATTATTCGCATTAAAGAGTTGCTAGTTCGGAATAAAGTATCTATCTTTAGTGCAAATCAAAAATCAAAGTTATGTTAAAAAATGCATTACCCGAAATCAAAGGAAGATTGCTTCATCATTTTTTTGAAACTTATTCCGGAATGAATAGTTACGAAGAAGACGGAAAAACGAAAACTGACTATGAAGAATTTTTTATAGAAATTAAAAACTGTATTCAAGAAATTATAGCAATTCATTCCGTTTCAGATTTGGATGTGTTTTGTGAAGAGTGGGGATTGAATGAATTGGATAGTCAATTTGACTTGTCGTTTTATAATTTAGCTAAAGAATATTTAGAAGTAAAATATTCAGAAAATAAAAAATAAAGTTGCTAGTTTGGAATAAAGTATCTATCTTTAGTGCAAATCAAAAATCAAAGTTATGAAATTATTTGAAAAGACTTATCCGTTCGGATTTTCTGTCTCCAAGTACAAAGGGGATAAGGACTACACTATTACAGGTAACCTTACAAGAGAGTATTGCTTTAGGGAGTACGGCAGCAACTACGACGTTGAGGAGTATATCCAGAAGCATATTCCTTGTCGCGGTATTCACTTCGACTCAGAGTTCTCTCAATTCTTTGCCTATGCCAGGACTGAGAAGAGAGCTATAAAGTTCTGCGAAGATATCCAGGCTTGGTTCGACAAGGTAAAAAAGTTGGTTGATTAGTAGTAGAATAAAGTTGCCTCTTCGGAGGCTTCTTTTTACCTTTATGGCAAATTAAAAGATAATATGCTTAATAGATTATTCACTAAGTTTGTAAATTGTTTAGTATGCCGTAGGGGGTATACTATTACCTTCCTTCCGAGGGAAAACACAAAGCAGGTTCCTTGTCCTCATTGCGGAGCACATAATAATTTTAGTAAAAATAATTCAAAATAAAGTTGCCAGTTCGGAATAAAGTATTTATCTTTAGGTTGTTAATTAATTATTAAACAATAAAAATCGAAGTTATGCCAAGAACATCTACAAGTTCAGAGACGCTTATCAAAATCTCTAATGCTTTAAAAGCTTTACAACAGGATTTATCCTATGCAGAATTTAGAAGGTTTAATGTTAGAGAGTATCCAAAAAGGTTCTCTATAACAACTACTTTTACTACAATTCTTAGAAACTTAGGAGCTATAGAATCTAATCCTGCAAAAAGAGGAGAAGTTAGATTAACTCCTAAAATGTTAACTCTTACTCCAAAAGCTGTTATTAAAAGTATTAACTCCTATCAAAAACAAAGTAGGAAAAGGACTTTAAATGTAACAAAAAGGATGCAATTACAGTATTCTAAAAAAGTTCCAAAAATCCCTGCTCCTACTACAGATCTATCTTTAGATACTTTAATAGTAGTTTTAAAGGAGAAAATCAAAAAGGAAGTTATGTCAGAGCTTTTAAACTCCCTGACAAAATAGTAGATGTAGATTAATAAGTAGGGGGGAGAAATCCCTCCTCTTTTTTTAAGAAAAAGTTTAAAATAAAGTTGCCTTTTCGGAAAATACTGCTTATCTTTAGTGTAATAAAAAATCAAAATCATGAAAATTATTCCACGTATCGAAGTTAGAGAGAAGCTTAGCAATTTGAAAAACGGAACAATCTATTCTGTAACGTTTGTTAAGAAGGACGGAAGCATTAGGGTAATGAATTCTATCAAAGGGACTCATAAAGGAGTTACTGGTGGAGGATTAAAATTCGATGCTGATGAGAAAGGATTGATTCCAGTTTATGATTTGCAGCTTGCACGGAAAGGAGAGGCAGAAAATAAATGCTGGAGGATGGTAAACATAAATACTGTTCAAAGTATTTCAGTCAATCACGAAACGTTTTCAATAGAGGGTTAGGAAATGGAGTTGGCCCTTCGGGGCCTTCTTTTTATCTTTAGCGCAAATAAAAATCAAAGTTATGGATCTTAGTCTTGAAGCCGCAACTAGACTCTCTGGTGTGGTAGCCAACTTACAAACGCTAGGCGTTAATGGCGAAATTATGCAATTTATTATCGAGCAGGTAGGAATGAAAGAGCAATTCTACAGAAGGAAGTGTACTAGTGCTACCTCAGACGATGTTATTCAAGCAATCGTTGAAGAGTATCAAGTTGATCCTGAGTTTGTTGTGTCTAAAAGTAGAGACAGAAGATTTATTGACTCTCGAGCAGCTCTCTGTTATATCCTCTACAGCTATCTAAATTGGACTTTAGTAGAGATAGGGAAGCTTCTTGGCGGAAGGGATCATACGACTGTTATGCATAATAGGGAATGCTTCCGTAGGTTATATTATTCTGATGAAGCTTACAAAGAAAGAGCAGATAGGGTTTTGAGAAAGTTGGCAATAAAGGTAAAATAAAGTTGCCTAACTGGAAACTAGTTCGTATCTTTAGTGTAATAAAAAAAATCAAAGTTATGAAAAGTATTCTAGAGTTAGTTAGCACAGTTTCGTTCGGCGTATTATGCATTACGATGTTAGTTGCATTATCTTTTGATGGTCCAGTAGAATTTGACATAGTCGGTAAGCTATTACTAGTACTACTGGTTGGTAGTATGCTCGGTACTATAATACCTCTTATAATAGCTAAGAGTCGAGAAATATAGTTTGCCCTTCGGGACTTTCTTCTTATCTTTAGTGCAAATCAAAATCAAAGTTATGACTATCGAATTAATCAAAGAGTATTCTAAGACAGGAGGTGTTTCCTATCATGTCAAAGTAGACGGTGTTTTTGTTAGCGGAACTGTATGCTTCGATCTTCCGAATGCTATGGAAGCGTATGACAGGGTTAGAGACAATGCAACGAAAGAACGTTCAGAAACGTTGATAAGAGAATTAATCTAATAATAGTTAGCCCTTCGGGGCTTTCTCTTTATCTTTAGTTAACCAAAAAATAAAAGTTATGACGAAAGAATTACTCTACGATGCAATCCAATGCTTCGGCGACCGGATCGTTAAAGAAACTCTCAGTGTTGTTCATGTTTCAGATCCTGATTGCGCTTACACTACCTTCCAAGACATGGGAATGGATGAATGTGCTGAATGTGTAGAAATGTTATTTTTTTCATAGAATTAAAACAGAGTAATAATGATGAACAAGACCTTTAGAGCTCGTTGTACTGCTCTTGAGAGCGGGTATATAAATCCAGACCTAGTAGAAATCTATAATGTAGAAGATCCTACTGAATGGTATCCTACTGGTAGAAATCAATTTAGAATTAATCAGACATTAACTCCTGAGGATTTTTACTTAGTACCGTATCGGTATGGCGATGAAACGTGGATGATAGCTTATAGAAAATAATTTGAAAAATTTAAAAAAAAAGTTGCCTCTTCGGAAAATAGTTATTACCTTTAGTGTATTAACAAACCAAAAAAATCAAAGTTATGAAAAAGCAAGAATTAATTGATCAGCTTACCAGCAGTGCCTCACTCGAATTTGCCTTTATGCCTATTAGTAAAGTAGTTTCACTTCTCGAGCAGCTTGATGAATCTCCTTCCTCTTCTGGCCTGACTAAGGAAGATATTGAGGAATTAGCCCAGAACATTGCTGAGAGAATAAGCTCAGAAGGAATGAGTCTTATTGACGATTACGATCTTTCGATAAGCGGTAGAGAAGTAGAACTCGATAACGTTGAATTCCATGAAAGGCGAATTGCTAGCGAAGTATTAGGTGAAATAGAAACTTTCTTTGAAGATAGAGGAGAAAGAGATATGGATTAGACTTTGATTCCCTGGCAGGCGTTTGCAAGTGCAATGTAAGTCCTGTTTGGGTTTTTATAGAAAAAACTAAAAAAATAGTTGCCTAATCGGAAATTAGTTTTTACCTTTAGTGCAAATAAAAAATCAAAGTTATGAATCTAGAATGTATTAAAGGAATTGCAGACAAGGACAATATTAGCGTAGTTTGTATGCAGGGGGATATTGTTAAAGTGGTTGAGACTAGTGAAGGAGAAATTCTTGTAAACGGAGTTTCTGGATGGTGTAAGGAATTTGAACTAACCTTCACTCCGAAAGAATTGGTTGAATATTTTAAGTTTAAGAGGTTTTAGAAATTAAAAAAATAGTTGCCTAATCGGAAATTAGTTTTTATCTTTAGTGTAAATAAAAAATCAAAGTTATGGATTACTTACTGTTAAAAGCAAAAGATGATTTAGTTGAACGTGCAATGCAAGTTTATCTTGATCGTAGATCTGAAATTGAATTTGTAGAATATGCAGATCATTTCAAAGACCTGGGATCGGTTATTGCTTCTATCGACGAACTTAAATCTCTTTCAGAATTGACTTCTGCTTTAGAAAAAGGAAAATTTGAAGTATTAGGTTTATTTCCATCCGACGAAGACATGTTTGAAGAATTCTTCCGCGGAATTACTGCCGCTTAAAATTACATTTTCTATGCAATTAATTTTCCGTACCCGTGAAAGCTACCTTGCCGAAAGATTGAATCTACAAATGTTAGATACAGAAGAATTACAAACGTTATTAAAAGATTTATACCATAAGAGATATGTTGATCAGGATATAAATTATGAATCTGCTTACCGACTCGCTTCTTCCGTTTACGTTCATAGGACTCGAGAGAATTACCCTTTAGTCTTTCATATGAAAAACTTTATAGGATAGTTGGTAAAATGAAAAAAATTTCTTAATTTGAATTATAACCAAAAAACATATTGTTATGGCATTTCAAAAACTCAACACCGTTTACAAGATCGTAGCTTATACGGAAGCTAAACGACACGGTGACGTTACTCGCATTGCTCTAGAGACTGGTTTCACTCCAGCAATGGTATCCATGACCCTTCGTGGACTCCGCAACAATGAATCTATCGTAAACAAAGCTTATCGCCTTGTGAAGGATAGGCAAACGAACTTGCAGAGGCTTACAACAGCTACTGCTTAAGATTCATACTTTTGATTTTAAACGAGCCGATGTTTCTACATCAGGCTCTTTTTTTGTTTAAAAATAAAGTTGCCGAAATGGAAATAGGTTCGTACCTTTAGTGGGTCATCAGGACAGGCGCCCGAAAAGAAAGGGTGGAGAGATCAGACGGAGGTTACACGAAAGTTTTTCTTTGTAGTTTTTTAAAAAAAAAGTTGCCGAAATGGAATAAAGGCCTTATCTTTAGGTATAATTAAAAATCAAAGATATGAGCACACAATTAGTACAAGAAGCATTAGATTTATTCGTTCAAACAATGCCGTTAGAAGATATGGCTGCTGACCATCCGATGTTTGATCAGTTGTATGATAAAGAGTGTAAGATATTTGAATTGTTTGGTCATATGACAGAGGATGAACATAACGCATATCGTAAAGCGGTTCAAGCATTACGCGGTCATTGATCGACCGCGACTCTTTTCAAAAAAAAGTTGCCTCTTCGGAGGCTTCTTTCTACCTTTAGTGCAAATCAAAAATCAAAGTTATGAAATTCGAAATTGCTAGTCTACGCGCTGAGTATGAGCCTTATCGTTCAAGGAAGAATGAACCTTTCAAAGCAGCCAATAAGATGTATATTTGGCCTGAAGGAGAATCTGTTCTAAACAATCTCTATAACCGCCATGATCGTCCTGCTAAGATTTGGAAGGAAGAGTTGATACCAGCTATCCTTGAGAAGTTAAAAGAAACTGATCCTAGTATCTATGAAGCAGTAAAGGATGAGAAGTGGGGTTGGAGACAGAAGTGCGGATGCTCATGTCCTTGTTCCCCTGGCTTCGTCGGAGCTAAAGGAGGGCAATATAGCATTTCAGCAAGTATAAAATTTAGTTGAAAAAAGGTTGCCTCTTCGGAGGCTCCTTCCTATCTTTAGTGCAAATCAAAAATCAAAGTTATGGAACAAATCAAAACCTTGCTAGAAAGAGCTACTTCAGAGTTAAGAGAGAAGATGGAAGCTTACGAAGAGAGTTATCCTAGTTCAGGAGCTGCTCTTAGAACAACACTCTCAAAACACTACTTCGTTTCAGACCTTCCTTATGGATATGTAATTGACATTGAAAGTCTTTACCTAGGAAAGAAGGTTAATATCTTCGATAAATTTCGAACTATTAATTGAAAAGAGTTGCCTCTTCGGAGGCTTCTTTCTATCTTTATGGCAAATCAAAAATAAAAGTTATGAAAAGTTCATTAAAAATGACAGCACTGACTCTCGAAGAGGTTAAGCAAAATGCTCCTCAAGCCTTCGCCTCTGCTCCTAGGCCTGGTGTATCCAAGAAGTACTCTTTCCTTCCTACCTCTCGTATCATCGAAGATATGGATAGGTTGGGATGGAAAGTATCTCAAGCCAAGACTAATCGTTCACGTACTGAAGTAGCTAGGGAGTTTGGTAATCATGTTATCAAGTTCTTTCATCCAGAAGTATTCATCAAAGATCAAGACGGAAACGTTGAATCTTATATCAACATCGTTGTGATGAATAATCATATGGGTATGGGTAGCTTTAAATTTGAATTGGGTATCTTTCGCCTGGTATGCTCTAACGGCCTTGTTGTTAAGGATAAGGATATGGGAGGCTTTAATCTTCGTCATAGCGGCTATTCTTTCGAAGAGCTTCAGACTACTCTCAATCAAGCCATTGAGCGTTTGCCTGACTTGGTAGGCCGTATCAATCAATTCAACCAGATCATTATGTCTAAGGAAGCACAGAGAGAGTTCGCTCAGAAAGCTTTCGCTCTTAGGTCCTATCAAGATAGGATGATGACTGAGGAAGAGTTGACTGAGTTCCTTACTCCAAGAAGGAAAGAAGATCAAGGCGATAGTCTTTGGACAGTTCTGAATAGAGTTCAAGAGAGCGTATTGCAGGGTGGTTACCATATCACTAATAAGAAGAATAAGATACGCAGGGCTAAGTCGATTAAGAATATCCAGAAGGATGTTCAACTCAATCAACAGATCTGGGAACTGGGCATGCAGTATGCCTGATAAGAGATAGAAGAGAGCCGGTTAAGGCCGGCCTCTTTCTTTTGCTAGTCCGGTATTAATTATGTATCTTTAGTGTATTAAAATCAATAACATGATCACAACATCAGTAGAGAGATTAGAACAAATAGAGCAAGAACGTCAAGAAGTATTCGCCGATGTAGCCTTCCAAGAATGGATGAAAGAGCTAGGGGTAAGTAGATTGGCTAGTAAGCCTGTAGATAGGTCTAGGTATATGATGAGCCTCTGGACGGATAAGAATGGTATGAGGAATAGTTTCAACCGTGTAATCAATAATCTAAAATAACAGTTATGACAGAAAAGTACATCAGTACCCTAGCCGTGGCCTTTGACATGAATGAAGAAGACGCCTACACTTTAGTTAAGGACAAGCTAACCGCTAACAACCTTACGAGCTTCTTGGAGATGATTACTACCCAAGACTCAATCAACGGAAAGACTACTACCGAAGTGATTGAAGACCTAACCACTCAATACAAAGTGTATGGTGAAGTCAAACAAAGACTCCTCAGGGTATCTTCCTTCGCTAAGAGGTTTAATCAAGGTAACTACCTTATCGTTACTAGTAATGATACCTCTGCAGTGAGAGACGGTATAGCGATAGGAGACATGACAAACGGTAAGGCGCTAGTAAAAAAAGCCTATAAGATCGGATAAAGAGTTGGCGGCCTGAAATATGGCCGCTACCTTTAGGTCGCAGATGAAGACAGTCGTAGGCAGGTGAGGGCAGATGATGGCAGTATAACACCACCGTAATTACAGCTACTAACGGGGTGATAGCGAAAACCGCTGCGCTGAGTGATGAAATACCCTCGGGCGAAATTTCTAATAACCTAAAAATATATATCAATGCTTAGTAATTTAAGTGTTCGATCCAAATTAGAAATAGGTTATCATTTCATTCACAACGGAAGCTATCATACCATTGATGGATTATATCGTAATAAACTCCACTGTCTCACCCAAGATGGTGGTAGTTATTTCATGACTTATGCCTATTTTCAGAATACCAATCACTTTAAGTCTCGGTATTTAAATTTCCCTAAAAAGAAGGCTAGTATTTGAAATCACCTTTTCCGTCTACGTATTATAGATTTGTGATCAATCTCGCGGTAAAAATTTTGTAATTAAGTAAAATATATATAAGTACTAAATTAATTAAATATGAAAAAGCTCCAACACGCCGTTCTCATTATCAGTTTTATTGCTACCATGGCAAAGGCTATTTCAGGTTATTATATGAATACCGATTATGTTTGGCCTTTAATTGCGGGAATGTGGATTTTAAGTTCCTATAGTGGTTTTCTTCTCAATAACAATCTCGAGAAGAAGCTACGCAAGTATGAGGATTAATTTATATATCTAAATCGCAAAGGATCATGATTCGTATCACTCCAGAACAGGCTGTAAATTACATACCTCTCATTTCAGGCGATCCCCGTCTCTGTAAGAGAGCCCTGGCCTTCACCCTCACTCCGTGTCTAGATCCAGGTTGGGAGGGGTGGGAGAATGTTACGTACTACACCGATAACTCTATCCCTGCATATCAATTGCATCCTCTTGAGGTAATGTACGATCAATGGAAGGATCTAGATGTGGTAGAAGACCTGGAGAAATTAAAGGAGAATAGGTCTGATGAAGAAGAATAAACCCCTCAAGGGTCTCTCTGAGACAGGTATGATGATATCGGCTCCCTGGAATCCAAATCGTGAATTATCGTTCGTGGATATTGTCGTACGAGAACTACAAAAACTATCGGATGAGGGTAGTATTCTACCATCCGAATATAGTAGGGGAGTGGATTTGGCTCGTGGACAAACAAAAGTACTAAACGCTATATATAGCAAGAATGCGACAGGGCTCCAACAGGCTGTCTTATTTCTACTCCGTCAAATTCGAAAGTAGATATTTATTAACATGGCATTGAGTAATAAATCATCTAGATTCGCTTCACCGGCAACGGAAAATCCTTTAAATAATAGTTATCAAACTTCTTTATTCGAGGAGAAGGCAGGGTCTCTCTCTGCTTATGCTGGTTTTGAAGCTAATAATAACGGTATGGTACCGGGCGGTACTTTAGAGTATACTTCTCCTCCCGTTCCTACAACCACCACTACAACGACGACTACTACTAGTACTACAACCACCACAACAACTGTATAAAGTGAAAAACAAACAACCATTAAACGAACGTAAGCAATTGATGAAAATTGCTGGTCTTTTAAAAGAAGCTAAGAACTCTGCCTATGGCGGTACAGACTCTATTCCTGACCTTGAATTTGAATTTAACGGAAAAGAGTATATGGCTAGCGTAACAGTCAATTTTGATTTTGATTGGGATTCTGAAGATGGAATCTACAACTATGATCAGACTGTCGAAGTAGATAAACTCGCAGTTTATGACGGTAATGAATATGTTCCTACAGAAGATAGTAGTGAAATTGCTGCAGTACAGAATCTTCTTAACACCGATCCAGTACTCTCTAGGCAAATTGAAAAATACGTTGATACTAGTAGTGCAGAGCCTGATGTAGATGATAGCTATGATGAAATGTTTGATGATCTTGAAGAGGATTCTGACTACGATATGGGCACTCCTTCTGGTGATACCGACGCTATGAATATTGGTGAAGCTAATAAAATGTATAGCTATACTACCATGAACGATATGGACGATGTTCTATACCTAGTTGATGAATTAATCGACTATATGGGAAATCGTGCTGATTCAGAAGACGAGGGCGGTATGAATGAAGAAGGGCGACTATTAAGCAGTCTTGAAGATGCTAAAAGTTTCTTAGAAGGATTGCAGCGCGGTAAGAAATAATCCAGTACTTATATAAATTAAATGTGAGTGTCCTTTTCTAAAGGACATTCCTATTTATATACATGATTAAGCTGGTTACCTTGTTGATAGAAACAAGGCAAGATACAATAGCCCGTGAAATAGCGTCTAATGCTATTAAACAGCTCAAAGCATTTAAACACTATGCAACCGTAATAGATCCTGAAGATTTTGAAGATGATTATCAATTATACGATGAGTTTGCTGAAGACGGTGTTGAAAGTTCTTATCCTTTTAAAACAAAAGATGGTCTTAAGAAGATATCTGTTGATACTATAATAGTCGTAAAAGGTGATAAGGTTTTTAAAAAAGGAGATTATGAAACAGGTGCTCTCAGCAAGAAAGAAGTTGTTCGAGGTTATAGCGTTCGGGGAAGTGTTCCTGGTACTGGTGATGGTATTCTTGAATTAGTTTTGACTATGAACCGTTCTACTTTTGATAATTTAGAGCCTAGACTATCAGAAATATATTTCTCGTTACTTAGTGTTGCGAGACATGAGTTAGAACATATATTTCAAACCTCAAAATCTTTTAAGACTTCCGGTCGGGAACAAGATCTTGCTAGAGATATTGATCCGGATTTTTCAAAAAGAAAGAGTTCTAAGCATTACCGTCTACTACCTAGTGAAATGGAAGCTGATGCAAAAGCTATAAACCTTGTTAAGAAAAAGAAACGCATTCCGTTTGAACAAGCTGCTAGAGAGTATTATTCAGCGATTTCACAAATACATAAAAGCGACGTTGAAAGTCTAGTGAAAGCTATTATTCCATACGCTAAGAAATTTAACTTTACGTAGCTATTTATTAGTATGAAAATTTGTATACATGATAAAGTTCTCTGACCTAATAAAACTAGATAAGCAGCCTAGCGAAGAGACTAAAATGAAGAATTTTCTTTATCGCGGATCTCGAGATCAAATTAACTTACACCCGAATCCTTATAATGTAGTTGGCAGTAAGCCTGGTACTATTGAAGGTAAGGGTCCTTTAAATACTTCTAATCATCCCGAAAATAAAAACACTTCTCAACGGTATAATAACGGGTATCCTTGGTCTTTTGATGATCCAAGCGGTATATTTGAATCAGAAGAGTTAAGTAGAATTCATCAAGCTCTTATTGGTAGAGAGTTTCAAACTTTAGAAGATATTAAAAAAATGGCTTCTAGACTAAGACAGTCTGGATTTGCTCAAAGCGATATTGAATCCTTTATTAGAACTTACTTATTATGAAAAATTTCGATTTAAAACAGTGGCTTATTGATAATAAGTCTGGAATGTATTCTAAGACCTCTCTTAAAGAGGCTTTAGATCCTGAGAATGGATTTGCCGATGATAACCTGAATAGAGGTGATATGTACGAAATTAACCCAGCTTCTTTAGGAATCGGACAAGCTACTGCAGATGCTGAAATGCAAATGCAAGACGATGAGACTGATGAAGTGATTAATGAAGATGCAAGCATGAGGGTAGATTTACTTAGAACTTTATATGATGAAAAACGTTACGATAAAGATATGCTCTTAGGTCTATTAGATGACGCTCTAAGTTCTATGAAAGACTCTGACGTTAAGGCTCTATCTGATAAGGTTAAGTCAGAAATAGCTGATTATGAAAAGAAGGAATACCCGGATTATGCAGATTACGGCGGTGATACTAACGAAACAGTGGGGTATGTAATGAAAACAAAATCTCCAGAAGATAAACAATTTTTTCCTGGAGATAATAAGCGTTAGTTGGAAATATGAAAAAAAATCCTTAACTTCTTTTAATATCTAAAAGATATCTTTCCTTTTTGAATTAAAAAATCGCAAAAATCGAATAAAGAAAGAGGAAAAAGAAAAGAAAAAGAAATGGTAAAAGTAAGAGTTTTGGGGCTACGTGGGTGTAGTCATTGTTCAACGCTGGTAGAAGAGCTAGAAAAGCATGATATTAGTTTTACACTACTAGATGCTGATAAGAACGGTGCCTTAGCTGATAAACTAGAAGATTTCTTAGGTATCGATGAGTACCCTATTGTTATTGTTGAGGGACCGAGAGTTAGTCATTATGTTTATAGAGGAGTTAATTACGAGAGTTTAAACGAAGTAGTTACTGGGAAGTTAGTTAAAAAAGGATGTTTAGATTCTAGAGACATGGCAAGTTACATTAAAAAGATAATACATTAATATGCGATATAAAACATTAGTTTCGAACAAGTTAGAAGCTTTAGATAACTCTATTAGCAGATTAAACTCACTTCTATCCCAGGAGTTTACAAGGGAACAGTTTCAACAAGTCATTGAAGCTTTAAGAGAAAAAATTCAAGAAGTACAGACGCTAGTTAATACCGAGCAAGAAACTTTCTAAGAAAAAAGTTGCTTTCCTCTTCAGAAGGTAATATATTTAATAGATAAACCTATAATTATGTTATCAGCAGAACAGATAGAAAGTAATTTACAGAAGTTTTATAAGCTAATTGAAGAACATATCTCAGAGCCACGAGCTACTAAGCTTCTCGGATTATATCAATCACAAGAAGAAAATTTAGTTCTCGCTCCTGCTTCCTCTCGAGCTCATTATCATAACTCCTTTCCGGGAGGTTATGTTGATCATGTGATAAGAGTCGTAGAAGCAGCCTCAAAAGTTAGTACTCTTTGGATGAGTATGGGAGCGACAATTAACTTTACGCACGAGGAGATGATATTTTCAGCAATTAATCATGACCTAGGTAAATTAGGTTTTGACGGAAAACCTGCTTATGTCCCTAACGATTCTGAGTGGCATGTAAAAAATCAAGGTGCAAACTACAAACCTAATGTAGAGCTACCTTTTATTCCGATTCAAGATAGTTCCTTATTTATTTTACAAGCCGCCGGAATTCCATTAACTATTAACGAGTTTATCGCTATTAAGACTCACGACGGACTCTACGACGAAGGTAATAAGCCTTATCTTATTTCAAGTCAGAATGAATCAAAACTGAGAACATCTCTACCTATAATACTACATCAAGCAGACATGATAGCTGCAAGAATAGAATGGGAGGGAGAGTGGATCGATAAGATTGGTACTGTTAAGTCTAAAGAAGTGAGGCCTGCTACTGCAACTCAATTTAAGCAGCAAGCTGAAGCTAAAAAATTATCTAATATTGGAAAAGGTAATCCTGGATTACTTAACGCATTAAAAGGACTATAATATGGTATTTGGATGGATAATGGTCGCCTTATGGGCACTAACTGTAGTAGGTTGGATTATTTTTAACCTATATCGTAAAAACGAAAAATTAGAGAACACTGTAATTAATCAAGCTAACTTTATTGGAGGGCTACAGTCCTTAATAGGAGAGTCCGATAAAGCATTGAAGAACTTAGATGATAAGATATGGATGGAGAGTGATACAGAACTACAAACAGTATTTCAGAATCTAAAAGCAATTCAAGAAGCACTAAATCAATTTAACAGAGGGTAATGGTAGAAGATATTTTTAAGGTAGAAGAGGCGGAAGTTACACTTACCAAAGACGGTAAAGTCAGAAAAAGGAGACCTAAAAAATCTATAGACTACTTTACCTTAGAAACACAACAAGCTATTATAGATTATAGAAAAGAAAAATCTCAAGTTAAAAGAGATCAAATTTTTAACGAAAAGATCTACTATGCTTTTTATAAATTAGCTGAAAATATTATTCATACGTTTAAGTTTTATTATACGGAAGTTAATAATATTAACGAACTTAAACATGAAGTAATTGCTTTTCTTCTCGAAAAATTACACCTTTACGATCAAACTAAAGGAAAAGCTTACTCCTATTTCGGAACTATTGCTAAGAGGTATCTTATCGTTTATAACAATAATAACTATAAAAGATTAAAAGGTAGAGCAGCAGTAGAGGATGTAGATACCGATAAAACCATTACTAACGAGCTACTAAGTAACGATTCAAGTCTCTTAGAAGAACTGACCTTTATTGATTTATTTATTCAGAGAATAGATAAAGACTTATTAGAGTTATTCCCAAAACCACAAGAAGCTCGAGTTGGAGATGCTATTTTAGAGTTGTTTAAGCGAAGAGAGAATATTGATATCTTCAATAAAAAAGCGCTCTTCATCTACATAAAGGAGATTACTGATGCACCTACTCCAGTCATCACTAAGGTAATAAAAGTATTAAAGGAAGTCTACAAGGAGATGCTTAACGAATATCTAGAGAAAGGGACTAATTTCGATATTTTTTCTCGCTAGCTATTTATTTTAAAGGAGTCTTATGAGTCTTGATTTTGAAATATATAGTGGAAAGCAGTATACAGATTTAGTAAAAGATATTGTTAAGAATCATAAAGCAAAGCAAAACCAGATTAAATTACTAACCGATCAGCTAGTAGAGATGGTTAGTGAGCCTGGAGATGCTGTTATGGTAGTACCTTTAATTAAGGGTTATCTAGATTCTGATATCAAAAACGATGAAGCTTTAGTTAAACTAGCTCAGATCTTACAGAAAGCAAACCAAAGTACTGAGTCTGCCGACGGTCCTTTTAATGAGAAAGACCTTGAGATGTTATTTAGTGATATTCAAAAAACTAATATACCTATAAAAGAGGATGAAATTAAAGCGATAACTAATGGCAACTAGCTTTAATCCTACCTTTGTTCAGAGTGTAGCGCAAACAGGTCAGAATACTTCTCGCCAAAAAGCGCCCTATATTATAGGACGGGTAACTCATGTTGTAGTCGGACCTACTTATGCTGGTTCGACATTAAAAGACCCTTACTATCAAAACCCTACAGACATAGGCAGTATTACGTATCAACTGTTACAGGGAGTTCAAGATAGAACTTTACAGAGCGGCGGTAATCCTATTGCAAAACCCGTTAATTCTGCAGTAAAACATCTCCCTTTAGAAGGAGAATTGGTATTACTTGTTCCAGGACCTAGTACGAAATTAAATGAAAGTAGAGGACAGCAGGATTATTACTACCTCGCTCCTTTCAATCTTTGGAATGCTAGTCATCACAACGCTTTTCCTGATCTAGGAGATCTAGCTGAATATGCTAATACCGATAATAGAACTTATGATCAATCTCTAGGATTAAATCAACCCTCAAATCTATCTGTAACTCAATCAGGAAACTATCCTTTAAACCCTGAGTTTAACGAACTGTCGAATATAAAATCACTACGAACCTTTATAGGGGATGTAACCGTAGAAGGTAGGTGGGGTAACTCTATTAGATTCGGTTCTACTACAGCAGACAGAAAACAAAATAACTGGTCAGCAACAGGATCTATTGGAAATCCAATAACCATCATTAGAAATGGACAAGGAAAACAGATAGATCCTACAGCTTGGGTACCTACTGTTGAAGATATTAATAGGGACCCTACTTCTATTTATCTAACCTCAGGACAAAAAATAGTTATCGATGACATACAGAATAATTTTACTTTAACAAGTCTACAAGTATCTCTGGAAAGAACTATTACAACTGCTATACCTGTTCAACAACAGTTAGCAAGTTACGATAGTTTATCTCCTTTAGATCAAGATAAAAGAATTAGTTCATAATGTACGTACCACAGTTTCCATATACGGGTGACCAAGCAATTATTTCTTCAGGAAGGGTAGTACATCATTCTTATGATGATTTTATTTTTCTATTCGGTAAGAAAGGAGTGAGTCTTTCTTCTCCAGCTACTTTTACTGTAGATGCTAATGAAAGGACGATAATATCTTCTCCTAAAATTGAATTAGGATATCAAGCTGAAAAAAATGGAGATCCTGTTTTACTAGGTAGAAAGACCGTTGAACAGCTCGGAAATTTACTAGATGCAGTTAAAGCTCTAAGTGATGCTCTAGCTAAAATATCTGAGAAAGAGCTTGAAAAATCCATACCTGGAATAGTAAATACAAGTAAATTTCTAAGTTCACAAGCTACAACAGTAAAATCACAGTTAGGAATTAATTGTTTATCAAAATCAACTTTTACTAACTGATGGCAGGAATTGGTATATCACTAGAAAAAATTATTATAGGAGCTGCCAAAGGAGTTGCAGATTTGCAAATCGGTGTAAATAAGATCCTATGGGGAAATGCTAATACACAGTCTGCTTTTTCAGCTAAGTATGACCCTGTTAAAGGCAGTGTAGAGTATACTGCTCAGACTACTCAACCGGTTGCTGTAAAAAAAGGTTCATTAATAAATTCAGGATTATATAACGCCCTAGATGCTCTTAATTCTGTAGACCTTTGTAATGTTATTACGTATACGCTAGATACTATAAACTTAAAAAAGACCCCTAGACCTCCACGTGAAACGTGGGGACCGGAGCAAGAAGCTTTTTATTCTCTACAAGATCAATGTTTTACTGTTAGAGTTTTAATTGATAAGTATACTGCTTTTCCTAATACACTAGTCTCTTCTTATCTAGGAACAGACTTAGAGGCTATAACTAATCAAGAAGCAGTTAATACATTCGGTGCTCCGTTAAATTCTACAGATATCTCAGGTACTTCTGCTGAAAGATTAAATACCTATAACCTACTCTTAGCTATTCAGGATATTTTTCAAAGAGAAGCTAAAACAGTTACTAAGAGTTTATTTACTCCTGAAGAGAAGCAAATACTAAATCTAGTACCAGGGCTAGGAGGTAACGTTAATTTTATTGATGACTTCCTAGGTTTTGTAAAAAAGTATACAGACTATAGGACTATAACTAATGCAGATTTATTAAAACTTCAAAAGAAGATCTCACAGCTTAGATCTATTTGCGTAGCTATTGAAACATTGAGTATAAAGTCTGCAGCCGCTGTTGTAGGTAATTTTCTCAATATTGATATTAGAGCTCAAATACAAGAGCTAAGTAAGTATGTAGATCCTACTAGAATAATACCTACAGTAAGACAGATCGTAGGAGCAGTTCAAGCTTTTGTTAGGATAGCTACAAAGCTTCAAAATATAATTAAACAAGCACAGTTTATTATTAAAATAGCTTTACTTGTTATTAAAGTCTTTAAATTTGTACAAGCTTTTATCTTAGGCTTACCGTTAGGTAATATTTTCACTACAGTAGGAATACAAGCAGCCTTCGATAAAGCACGTGCTGCTGCCGAAGACACTACTAACGGACTTGTTAAGTTATTAAAGGAAGTAAATGCTTTATTAGCAGTCGTACTTATTTTTGTACGTTATTTGCTTGCTAATGCAAATGAAATTTTAATAAGACTCCGACAACTCCTAGCTGCTTTAGAAGGTTGTGATGCCATGAAAGATTCTGAAGTACTAACAGAATTAAAAGGGTCAATAGAGAGTCTAGAAAATCTTCGAAACGATCTTGCTGCATACATAACACAGTACGATTCTAAAACTAACCCAAATACTGCCTTCTTTGGACCATATGAGATTAAAGTTATAGATGAAGAAGTAGTAGAAAGAACGATTGTTAACAGGAGAAGAAGAGGTGTTGCATTGGATAAAAACGGGTTTATTGTTGCTCAATCAGATCTTACTTTTGCTACAAATACCACAGTAATTATCGAAGAGGTAAAGATTAAATTGATATCCGCAGGATTAGTACAACCCTCGTTATCTATACTAAGCGGATCAGATTTAGCTACTGTCAGTACTTCTTTAGATTATCTAGATAGTAACGATGTACTACAAGACAATCTAAACATACAAACTATCGAAAACTTAGATAGCCCTGATAATGAAGATGAAAGTAAAGGAACTGGGCTTAATGCCTTTATCAATAAGCTACCAGGCGGAAGAAGCCTGAGAAAGAGAACTCGTGCAGCTTTAAATTCTTCTGCAGATAAGTTAAAATCACAGATTGCAACAGAGGGTGAAATAGCTAGTTCCGCTATAGAATTTAGTCAAAACACTGCAACTTCGGTAGGAACCGGTACTGAAACTCCACAAGAACAAGTAGTAGGATCTACAAGAAGAGGGCGTAGAAACAGATAATAAATATATTTATAACATATGGCGAAATTAGATGCACTTAGAAAAATTATTCGCGAAGAAGTTCGAACAGTATTCCAAGAGGAACTTGCCGGAATTCTAAAAGAAGCTATTATAGCGAATAAAGGACACCAGACTATTACTGAGTCTGTGAAAACTACACCTGTACCTGCTACATTGAATAGGTCTATTCCTCGACCTGTAGCACCCGTGTTAGGTCCGAATAACCCACTAAACAGCCTTTTGGCTGAAACTGCTCGATCAATGTCTCCGGAAGACTTCGGAGTTTACGGTGGACAGACATTAGAAAGAGATGCTCCGACTGTAGAGTCTGTAGATCAAATGTTTGCTAGCGCTAGAAAAAGTTCTAACTTCGAAGCAATTGAAATTAATGCAATTCCAGATTTTTCTGCTGCAATGGCTAAAATGAATATCCTCTAGTGGCATATAACTTAAGAAATATTAACGTATTAGACTTAAGACCTTCGGTAGGAATCGGAGTTGCATTACCTTTTAATACTCCCGCAGTATTTCAAACAGTATATACAACTAGAGAACAACTGAAGTATAACTTGATTAACTTTCTTTTAACAGATAAAAGAGAGAGAATCTTTAATCCAAATTTTGGAGCAGACATTAGAAAACAGTTATTTGAGCAAATTACAGCCGATACTTTTGATGTTTTGGATACTCAAATTAGAGCTGGAATAGAGCAATATTTTCCGAATGTAGCTATTACAGATCTTGTTATAGGAGCAGAACCGGATAAGAACTTATTAACAATTCAGTTTTCATATACTATAGCTAATACAGGCGAGTCAGATAATGTAATATTAAATCTCAATGGCTAACAAAGATATACGGTATTTAAATAAAGATTTTAATAGCTTCAAGGAAGCGTTGATAGAGTATGCAAAAGCATACTACCCTAATTCTTATAACGACTTCTCAACCTCTTCTCCCGGTACTATGTTCATCGACATGGCTTCATATGTAGGAGATGTTCTTTCTTTTTACTTAGATAACCAGGTACAAGAGACGTTCTTAGAGTATGCAAAACAGACTAATAATCTTTATGCATTAGCTTATATGTTAGGTTATCGACCTAAAGTAACTTCTGCTGCTATTGTAAATTTAGATATCTATCAACAATTACCAGCCTCGGGTGCTAGCTATCTTCCTGACTTTAACTATGCTTTGACTATAGACGAGGGAATGCAAGTTAGGTCTAATATCAATAATTCTAACTTTTTTTACTGTCCTAATAAAGTAGATTTTAATCTATCCTCTTCGATAGATACAACAGATATTTCTGTGTATACTACTGTAGGAGGTAATCCAAATACGTACCTACTAAAGAAAACTACGCCTGCTATCTCAGGACAGGTTAAAACAACTACCTTAACTTTTGGCGCAGCAGAAAGGTTCCCAATAAGAACTATCGAAGATACGAACATTATTGAGATTTTAAGTGTAGTAGATAGCAACGGCAATAAATGGTACGAAGTACCCTATTTAGCTCAAGACTATATACTGAATCCAGTACAGAATACTTCTACGAATTACCCACAGTTGTATCAAGAAGCTAATCAAGTTCCATACGTTTTAGAGAAAATAGAAGTACCGAGAAGATTTGTATCTAGGTTTAAAACTAATACTCTTTTAGAACTTGAATTCGGAGCTGGTATAACTGCAGTATCAGGATCGATACCAAATCCATTTAATGTAGGTATAGGAACAGTAAACGGAATTGATCTTTTAAATACTGCTTTTGATCCGACAAACTTTGTAACTAACGATTCTTATGGATTAGCTCCAGTAAATATAACACTAAATATAACATACTTAGTAGGAGGAGGAGCAGCAGCAAATGCTCAAATAAACGAATTAACGTATATCTCTTCTATTAGTTCTAATTTTACGCATCCTGTAAATCCTGGAGTTGCTACAACCATACAAAACTCTGTAGCTACAAACAACACTACTAGAGCTGTTGGTGGTGGAGACGGTGATACACCGGAAAGCTTAAAGTTAAATACTTTAGCAATGTTCCCTTCTCAGATGAGAGCTGTAACGCAGCAAGATTATCTCGGGATGGTCTTAGGAATGCCTCCTAAATTTGGACAAGTAGCTAAGGCTTATGTGACTAAAGATACAGCAACTTTTGCTCAATACCTAGTTGGAGAACCAGGAGAAAGAGATCCTCTCGCTACTTCTATTTACTTACTTAGTTATAATACTGCAGGACAGTTTACTGATCCAGGACCTGCTTTGCTTAAAAATATTCAAACTTATTTAGGGCAGTATAGAATGCTCACAGATACAGTTATTTTAAAGCCTGCTTATATAGTAAACATTCAAGTTAATTTTGATATTATAGTAAGGCCGAATTATACTTCTAGGGATGTTATCGCTAATTGTCTAATAGCTTTAAAAGCTTACTTTAATAGAGAGAATTGGCAAATTAACGAACCTATTATTATATCTGAAATCTATACACTATTGGATCAGATAGCTGGTGTGCAGACTGTCCAGAAAGTACAGATTAATAATATCGCAGGTACCGGACAAGGTTATTCGCAGTATAGTTATGATATACCAGGAGCAACATTAAATGGAATTATTTATCCTTCTCTAGACCCAAGTGTCTTTGAAGTTAAATATCCAGATGTTGATATTAAAGGACGCGTAGTAACAATGTAATAACATGGCAGTATATCAAATATTTTCATCCGCTGACGCTACTATCTATTCAAGGTACCCTACTAAAAATACAGGAAGGGATCCTATTCTAGAAGTATCTGCAAAAAACTCACAGGACGGAGTTAGATTCTTAAATAGAACTTCTATAACTGATAATCCGTACTATACATACGATCTAGCTGCAAACAGTGATTACTCAACAACTGACGCTTATTTTCCAGTAACGGATATTAGAAGAGCCTTATTACAGTTTGCTCCGGCTGAAATCGCTAAGCTAAAGACTTTTGCTTCACAATCCGTAAGTGGATCTTGGCAAGCAAATTTAAAAATGTTTTTAGCTTCTGCTCAAAACTTAAATACAACTTACTCTTTAGAAGCTTATGCAGTATCTCAGTCATGGACTATGGGTACAGGACAGTTTGCACAAGAACCTGAATCTAGAAACGGAGTAAGTTGGGAGTATACAGGACCTTATCAAGCATCACCTGCTTGGAGTATAACCGGAAGTAGTTTTCTTACAAATTATTCAGGAAGTCAGTTTTTTGATTATATGTCTAATAAAGATATCAATATGGATATCTCTGACATAGTTAACGGATGGTTTTCTGGATCGAATGCAGGCGGTATAAACAATTACGGACTTGAGGTTAAACACCCAAGTTATGTAGAACAAAATACAAGCTCTTTTGTAGACTTAAAGTTCTTCTCTGTTGATACTCATACAATCTATCCGCCGACTATACAGTTTATGTGGGACGATGCTTATTATTACCCGCAAGGAACTAATTATGTATTAAATGACCAGATTACTATTGTCTTACAGAACAACTTAGGTCAGTTTAAACAAAACCAGGTATATAAAATGAGAACGGGAGTAAGGTACACCTATCCTCCTAGAACTTTCTCAACACAGTCTGCTTACCTAACCTCTCTCTATCTACCCGAAAATACATACTGGTCTTTACAGGATGTTAAAACAGAAGAAATAGTAGTAGATTTTGATCCGACATATACAAAATTAAGTGCTGATAGTGTGAGTAATTATTTTACTCTTTATACCGCTGGCTTGGAAGTTAATAGATTTTATCGTATCTTAATAAAGACAAACATCTACTCTACCACTTACGGACCTCTATCAGTGTATGACAATGAGCAATCAATCTATAATGCACTGTCGTTGTACGGTACACAAGATCTCGCTCTACTACCGGCAGAGGAAGTTATTTATACAGGGCAGAATTTGATGTTTAAAATAGTTGAATAATGAAGCAAGAAGTAAATCTTGTTAAAGAAGTTTACGGACGCAATACATATACTAGAGTAGTAGATACCTCTTTTTCAGAGTTATATACTCCAGTAACTGCTTCTATTGCTCCAGAACAACTTACAATAGAGGAATTTTTTGACTTATACGATCAGTTATTTTTTGAGATCCCTGCTATGGGTGAAGTTAATTCTCATGAATACTTAGTTAAGAGGAGCACGGAATATTTAGGAGGTGGGGTATTAACAGACAATGAAAGAGCTTATATTGAAGAAATTAATTCTTTAAGGCAACAGCTGCTCGAAGCAAATCAGAATTATTTGAACTTAAGTAAGATACTGTAATGGAAGTAGTAGATGTAAGATATTTAGGGTCTGACGGACAGTATCAAGAATACTCTCCTTCCGATCTTGCTTTAATCAGTAAAGCATTAATAACTACCAATTTTGGTGGTGCAGACGATTATATTGAATACTTCGTAAAAGACGAAGCTGGAACAGTTTTAAGCAGTAATTACTCTGATGCTAAATACGAAGTAGGAGATACAGATCCTGTAACAGGCACTACAACAACTATTTACGTTAATCCAGAAGAAGACGCAAAGAGGTTAGGGTATAACAGGGGTATAGTAAATGTAAAGTATAATTTTTTTAGAAAATTACTACTTTCATCTGCTACTCCTGATCAAAATTTCTGGATAACAGAAGTATCTCCTTCTAGAACAGAAATAAAAGTAGCAAGACAAGATCTATCTAACGATCAATTAGTAAATGCTTTCGCTATCTTTAATGCTACTCTAGCTGCGGACGCTTACTATCCTTCCTTTTACTTAAACTTCGGAACAGATAGGTTAGTAATAGCTACTAACGCTCTTTACATAGAGGAACAAGGAAACGGGTACATTCTATTCAAACTTTACGAACCTCTTCCCGACGAGTTTGATGTAAAATCGACTTTCTGGACTACGATTGCTATAGCTGATTCTGCAGAATTTAATGTTAGTATAAATGTAGAACCTGAAATAACTCAGGACTTTACTCCTATAAAAGGACCTAACTATAAGGTCAACATTAATAATACTGTTAATCAGACAACTCCCTATTACGACTATACTTCACTTTTCGCTACATCTGTAACTTCTTCCTTCCAACAGCTCAGATCAATGATGGATGAAAAAGGAATACAGATTAACGTTGATTATAGTAATTTTGAAAACTTTGTACGATTCTCTTCAGCAACAGAAAGGTTATATAATTTCGTATATAAGTTACAGTTAATTGAATCTGCTTCTGTAGGTTTAGCACAACCCAATACAACACAGGCTAAGATATTACTACAAGCACAGGTCGATAATACGATTACAAAATTTGACGGATATGAGTACTTCCTGTACTTTGATTCTGGTTCTTATTCTTGGCCTAAGCAAAATAGTTCTCAACCTTACTTACTATACTCGGTAACTTCTTCACAAGCCGTTAACTGGTTAGGTAGTATAAATACAGTACCTTCCGCAGGTACAGCAAGTCTGTACTATTCTGCTTCTGTTTACGATGATTTAAATTCTAATCTACTGCAGTATACAACGCCGCAGTATATAAGAGACGATAGTCAGAATATACCGTACCTAGTATTTCTAGATATGATCGGACAACACTTCGACAATATCTGGATATACTTAAAGGATGTAACAAATAGATACTCAGCAGAGAATAATCCATTTGTAGGTATTTCATTAGATCAGGTTTCTGAAGCTATTAAATCTTTCGGGGTAACACTATACACTAACACAAGTGTTGCAGATAATATTTATTATTCTCTTTTAGGACTAAATCAAACAGGTTCAACTCTACCGGTAACTTCGAGCCTTTACTCTACCGTAGTATACAGTAGTAGCAGTATTTATCCTCTTGCAGGACAGCCATATTTAACTGCTTCTCTATCATTACCTCCTCTTGAAGAAGAGAAGATCAACAGATATGTTATAACTTTTATAACTGGATCTCCGGGATATACTTCAAGTTTTGAGACTCTACCGAGTACGCAAATTACAGATGAAATTTATAAGCGCATCTACCACAACCTTCCGTACCTACTCAAAACAAGAGGTACAGAGAGGGGCGTAAGAGCTTTAATAGCAACTTTCGGTATCCCGAATGACATATTACAGGTTCATGAGTATGGTGGGTACGATTATTTACAAGTACCGGGTATTCAAGAAATTTCTAATACTAGAATTATAACAGGAAGCGTTTTAGGACTTTCTAGCAGTTTGTTAGATCCTTATGCTACCTCACAGTACTACGATTATACTTTAATGAAAACTTCTGGAGATGTTGAAATAGCATTCTCTCCAGCCGATTCAATTAACGCCAGTATAACTTCCTCTGGGTATGTAACCTCTTCTGCACAACCTGGATACTTTAATATTATGCAGCTCATTGGAGCTCCTAACTTACAGTATTCAAGTTCATATACACCTCTTGTAAGTACGGCTAATACTTATTTCGACGCAGAATATACAAGCAGATATAATGTCTGGGACTTTATTAGAGTTATAAAGTACTATAATAATTCCTTGTTTAAAATGTTAAGAGACTGGGTACCAGCTAGGACAAGTCCTAGTACTGGTATCGTTATTAAGTCTCATATGCTTGAGAGAAACAAGTATCCTAGAAAAGAACCTACTGGAACGACTAGTAGTTTCGATGCAGATTATCATCTACTAGCTGTAACAGGTTCAGACGGAGGCGCAGTTGTAGGAAGTACTGCATATGTAGAAGCCGTACCGGTACAGTATAGTAACTATTCATTTCCTTTATCTGGTTCTCCCGGTATTGTGTATATGAGTTCTTCTGACAATGTTCAGAAGTATACAGGAGAGTTTAGCGGTAGTTATATCGATGCTACTGATAATTATTTCCCGCAAACAGACGTTTCTACGTACTATTTTCCTTGGACATCTTCAGTAGCTCCATCACAGCATGGAGGGCAGAATATTTTATTCTTAACCTACTCCCTAGGTCCTACTTTCCAAAATATTACAGGATCTGTTATCTCTCAAAGAGTTTTAGACTTAGATTATAATTATAGTCAACTCGCTCCTACTAACTACGGACTAGTAACACAGTCTTTAAGTCAGAGTCTTGTTATCGGTCCAGTTAATCAAAGTCAACAACCATATTCCCAGTACGCTCAGTACCAGGATTTCAACCACATATCTCGACCGTATATAATACCGAGATACAGTGGATCCTATCTTTCTGGTCTCGCCTACAATCAGTTTACTTCTGAAAGTGCAGCATATTCTGGAGACGTCTCCTACGGAGGTCAGCCAGTTATTAACTACTACTCAAATAGACTCGGTCTATTTACACAGGTAGTTACTAGTTCGTTTTTACCTGGAAAAGTAAATGCTACTTTAGCATACTTCGCCGATGTTACTGGCGGTTTGTTTGAGCTAAATCAGAATAATAGAAACTGGACTGATGTTCAAAATATCTTTAAAGCAGGAACTGTTGGAACTATTAAGCAGTTTGATAACAAAAAATACTCAAACCAAGTAGGTACAGACGGTATTAAGTCTATTTACAACAGTGGGTATAATTATACTCCTCAATTATATTTCTCAACAGGATCTACTAATGCTGAAGGAGCAGATACTAAGCTTTATTTTGAGTATACAGGAGATGTTTCAGTAACTACTTTTACCGGGCTTAATAACATAGGCAGTGGTAGAATAAGTGGTTCTAATGTAGTAGATTACCCTGTCGTAATAGATAACGCGACTATAAGATCAGGTGATATTTTTAATATCTTTAACACAGAGAATCCAGCTAGTACAGAATTCTCTCCAGGTACAGCTGGTGCTTATCCAAGTTATACAGCTTCTCAAGCCGGACAGAAAACTTTTACTGTTAACTTAGGAGTTAATATTCAGTTTAAAAACCTAGCTTCTGCTGCCGACGTAACTAGCGGGTCTTATTCTTTTGGTAGTTACCTAAACGGAACAAGTTTAATAGGTACTGAGCAGACAGTAAATTATACCTCTAGCTTTACTCCTGCTTCAACTTTAACTGGATCTATTTACAAAAATACTACTCTTGCTAATCCAGATAGTACTCCTACTCAAACTGGAGCTACCTTGATTAATAGTGGTCCTTTCGATTTATACTTAAATGGTATATTTTCTAATACGATAGGAGCTGTTACCTCTTGGATTTCTTCCAGTATCTTTGAATGGTATGAAGGAGGCGGTTACCGTCAAGAGTATCTTGTAATCGATAGTAGTATTGATATATCGAGCAATTTTAATAATTATAATACACAGTATCCGACAGTCTTAAATGATTTCCCAATCTCGGGCGGTACTAGTTTACCTGCTAGCGGTGTTTCTTCCTCGCAGCAAATAATAAGCTATACAACACCAGCTATCAATCTAAGTCCAAACGATAAAGTTGTATTTAAGTTTAGACAGGACGGAATGTCTTCCTCTAACTTTACTTCCTCTATTTTCGTAGGAACTGCAAATAATTCCTTATCAGCAGGAACAATTTCTATCGGACAAGGAGGATATCCATACGCAACAGCTTCATTAGGTAATTTTATCGAAAGCGTAGCAGATATTAGCGATCTAGAAAGTACTATTACCTTTAGCGGTAATCTAAGCCAATATTACGGATATCAGTTTGTTCCAGCTTTCGCTTCTGCTGCTGTAGTGTATACAAGTAGTCTTTACACTCAATATGGAGATGTAAACGTTACTTTTATTCCGCAAGTCGGAGATAAACTAGTGATAGCTGATTTTAGTGGATTGACTCAAGAACTAGATGTCCTGCAGGCAAGTATCAATCCATCAACAAATAAGTTGGTAATTACGACAGTGCCGCAGATTATTGAAAACTGGAGATTAAATCCAAGTTTAATTAACCGTTTTCTGCTCTTACGCAGGTATAAAGACGAACAGAACGTTATCTTAACTTTCAATAAAAATCCAGGACAAACCTCTTACGGATTCTTAATCCCAAGCACAATTAACCCTGAAGTAACAAACAATATAAACACTCTTCAAGCTGCTGTACAGTCTCAGTTACTGTCCACTCAAGCAGACCCACCTATTAATACCGTAAACGGAGGAACTTTTGGTTAGACTCCCTATTTATTAGAAGAAAAACAGTAAAACATGGCATATTTAAGTAACACGACAGTTGTTGTAGACGCTATTTTAACCGATAAGGGAAGGCAACTACTCGCTCAAAACGATGGCTCTTTCCAAATCACACAGTTTTCTTTGTCTGACGATGAAGTAGACTACACTCTTTATAACCCGAATCATCCTTCTGGATCAGCATTCTACGGAGAAGCTATTGAGAACATGCCAATCATACAAGCTTTCCCTGAGTCTCAAGAGATTATGAAGTATAAGCTTATTACCCTGCCTAGAGGTACTGCAAAACTGCCAGTTATTTCTATTGGGTATACCACTATCGTACTTAAGCAAGGTTCTTCTATTTCTATTACTCCGCAGACATTAAATTATCTTGGAGCTGTTTCAACTTTCGAACAATCTGGATATGTTGCAACGATTGGAGATGTTAGAACTACTGCTGCTTTCAATGGCGTAGGTATTAATACACCACAAGCAACTGCTTTAAATGCTACCGGAGTAACTACAGTAGGAACTAATGTCTCTAAGACTGTAATAGGTACTTCAATTAACATTACTGCCACAACCGTAAACACCCTCTTTGGAAATAACAGCACCCTGTACACTACACTCACTGTTATAGGACGCGATTCTGGTGCAAGATTATTCGTTCCGGTTCAAATAACAAAAGTAACACAATAAGAATATGTCATTTACAAGACTTGCTCCAACAGATTTTGTGATTAGCTCGGACTCTATTACAGCTCCGGCTTGGAGTGCTAATCAACCCACGTTAACAACTTTTTATACCGCATCCTCTATCACCTCCACTACCATTACTCAAGGAGCTTTCTATTTGAATGTCTACCAAACACAGAGTACTGCGACAGGAGCTGCTGTGCAATTCGCTATTGCATACGGTAATATTAATGGTTCTGGATCTCAGTGGTATAACCCGCTTGTTCCTGGTGTATCTCCTTCCTTAACAACCTACAGACAGTATGAAACCCTTGTTTACGGTCCAGCCCTTTCCGGCTCCTTACAAGGATTTAATTTCGGAGGTCTTGCTACAAACGCTCCTGATATCTTCGCTATAAACGTAGACAGAAACAGGTATAAAGAGAGTTTGATGCCAGGTACTTTTAATTTAAGCCTTTCAAGTTCTGCAGGAGAAATTACCCTTTGTGATAATAGTAATGACGTTACAACTGTTACATACTTAGACTGTGGTAGGGTTTTTAACCTTGTTTCCGGTTCTTACGGAAGAGCTACTACAACAACTAGTGCCGGACAAATAGCTCCAGGTTATACCGCTTCCGGTTCTTATGGTTTTTACCTTCCCGATATCGGTACTATACTCTTAAATGCTAGTGCCCTTAATCTATCTGCTGTTCAAGGAGGAATCGGATTACCAGTAGATAGGTCTAACTACGGATCAGGTAGCTACTCTCTTAATGCTTCTGCTTCTTATACTTCTACCAATAACACAGTACTCTTCCAAGCTATTTCAGCTAGTAAAGAGTTTGAGTTAAACTCTCAAGAGACTATCTCATCTGATTACGTCTTTGTTAGAATTGGTAATGCTGATTATAACTACTCAACCAATCCGACATTCGTATCTGGATCAGGTGAAGTATTATATTCAACTATGATATACAGTCCACAAACCTATATCACAACTGTAGGAATGTACAACAATAATAGTGAACTTTTAGCAGTAGCTAAAATGTCTAAACCTCTTGTAAAAGACTTTACGAAGGAAGCACTTATACGTGTAAAACTCGACTGGTAATAAAATAATTCATGAGTAGATCATCAAATAGCCTTAAAACATCTGATGTCATTACTACTCCGATCAAACTGGTATACACTTCGTCGTACGACTGTAGTACACTTGCGGAGTATGGAATGGAGGTTTTGAGTGGAGTGAATGGCCCTGTGACTATAACAGGCTCTGTTCCACAAGAGACTTTAAACTATTGGTCTACTAGACATCTTTACTATTCTAACTACCTTACCGGATCATTTCCAGTTTCTGCTTCAAGCGCAGATAACTTTTTACAGTCTACAGCTGCTTCCGGTTCTTTAGATTCAGATAATAGGTATTTTCCTACTGAATCAAATGCCCGTATAACTATATTGTCGGTACCGAGAGGAGTATTTGGCGAAAAGATTGCTAAGAGTAATTTTATACTCTCTTCTTCTGCTTACTATATAATAGATGACGGAAACGGTAACCTTATAGATCAAGCATCAGGAAGTCTGCATGTAGGCAATATTATTTATCCACAAGGAATGGTTATTTTTACCAATCCTAATTATTTGGATATTTTACCATGTCCTACCGGGTCAACTACTACGACAACCTCTACTACAAGTACAACGACTACTGCTGTTCCGACAACTACTACAACTTCTACTACAAGTACTACGACTACTGCTGCTCCGACAACCACAACTACGAGCACAACTACTAGTACAACAACAGAGGTACCTACCACGACTACTACTAGTACGACTACTAGTACAACAACAGCAGAACCTACTACGACAACTACTAGTACAACAACGAGCACAACAACTTGTGCTCCACAGAATGCGCAAAGTATGTACTATAATTACGATACTGGATTACCTACAATGTTCGGAACCGGTTCTGCCGAAGCCGCTTGTAATTTATCAGTTAGTGCTTCTACCATATACTATAATACTTCGTTAGCGCTTACTACAGGCACACCTTTATACTATGATGAATGTCTTACTGTACCAATAACAGCTAGTGCTTATACAGATACTCCTCAACAATACTTTAAAATTGGTCCATACTACGTAAATTTTGAAACTGATGGATATACTGTAAGAAGTGTAACAGCTTGTCCTACTCCGACTACAACCACCACTACATCTACAACTACTAGTACAACTACGGTAACATATACTTACTATGCTGTAGACAGGTATACTTGTGATTCACCATCAGGACCTTGTACTTTCGCTGAATCAACCTTTATAGCAAACACTTCTAGCGGGTTAACTCTAGGTAATTACTACTTAGATGTACCTTCAGGAAACATTTATAATATCACGTCTACTACAAGTAGTGGCGCTTATTTTATAACATATCTATCTGGAGCTGGTACTGCCAACTGTAGTGTTCTTTGTTCAGCTTAAAAAGTAAATAAAATTTGTTATGAAAAATCTACGTTACATTTGTGCACAACCCAGGCTAATATACTATGCTTGGCAGGTTGAGGTTATGATTAATAACTTTATCAAACAAGGAATCAATCCAAATAATATTGATATTCTTGTTGCCTGGAATCCAGAAGATAAGACATCTACTCCTGAAAATATAGAGGCGTGGACTAAGTTAGCTGAATCTTACAACAGTGTCCGTTTTTTCTTTTATAGAGATACTAGACAACAGCCGATTCACTATATCTCTTCAGTACGTCCAAATATTCTCAAACAGCATTTTGCAGCACATCCTGAATTAGAAAAAGAAGCTATCTTTTATCACGATTCAGATATCGTCTTTACTAAGAAGCCTGATTGGAGTTCTTTACTTGAGGATGATATTTGGTATTTAAGTAACACTAATAGCTATATAAACTACGATTACATTGTCTCAAAAGGACAAGATGTCTATGATAAAATGTGTGAAATAGTTGGAATAGATCCTATCATACCCAAACTATTAAATTCAAACTCAGGAGGAGCTCAGTATATTTTAAAAAATGTTAATTATACGTATTGGGAGAAGGTAGAGAGAGATTGCGAGAAACTGTTTAAGGAAATAACTGACTTAAGTAATGAAAAAGTACAGCTAGATAAACATACAGTATCAGAAGATGTAGCAAGAAGTCCATATCATCCTTTGCAGATATGGTGTGCTGATATGTGGGCTGTATTATGGAATGGATGGTTACTAGGAAATGAGACTAAGGTAGTACCGGAGATGAATTTTAGCTGGGCTACGGATAGTATACAACGGTGGGAAGAGACGACAATTTTTCATAACGCAGGCGTTACTTGTTCATGCGGTAGACAGTTTTATAAAGCTAATTATATAGAAAGTTTACCTTATAGTATAGAGCAGAGCAATTACAGAGACGTTACTTGCGGGTATAATTACGTTAAAGAAATAATCGAAACATCTCAAAAATCATGTTTAATACAAAAGTAGTACATTCAGAAAATCCTTTAGAGCATTGGTCTGATATAAAAGACGTGGAAGGGAAAGTAGTTTTAGATTTAGGTTGCGGATGGTTATTTCAGCCGCATGAATCGACTCCAGAATACCTAATAAATCGGGGTGCTAGTAAAGTTGTAGGAGTGGATGTAGCTTGTGGCGAAATCGAGCAGCTAAAAGAAAAGTACCCTGGACACGTCTTTGTATGTAAAGCAGTTACAAGCGTAGAAAGTCTTTTAGAACTTCTAGTTGAATATCAACCCTCCGTAATTAAAATGGATATAGAAGGTCATGAAGCTCATATGCAGTATATAACAGCAGAGCAATTTTCTTGTGTAGAAGAGATTGCTGTTGAATATCATAACCCAGAATGTAAAAGAATATTGACTGAAAAATTAGATGAATTTGGTTTTGAGATTTTCTCAATAAACCAGTTCGGATGGTTTTGTACTGATATTAATCAGATGGGAATAATGCACGCTAAAAGAAAATAAAGTGGAAATAATAAAAGCTACATACGGAGGAGTTGATTGTATTGAAAAGATACGAGCTAAAATAAACGGAAATAAGCTTATAATTCGTTCTAGTAATGACATTATAGGAGACACTCAACCAGGAGTTGTGAAGTATCTAGATCTTACGATAGAAAATAAAGGAGTAACTACTGTTCATAGTATTAAAGAGCATAACCTCTTTGTATTTCCTCAATCAGAACACGAGAGATTGGGGATATTCTATTCAAATAATAATAACAGTACTATATACCCTGCAATTAAAGCATCGTTAAAATCAATTCTAAAAGCGTCTGAGAATAAGGCTGATATTTTAACGTGTATGTGGCAGCATGAACCTGAAAATCCTTTTCCGGAGTTTATCGCCTGGACCCATACTTGTAGCCATTTAAACCAATTACTTCAAGTAATGCAATTGCTTTACCAAGCAAGAGAGATTAACAAATACAAGTACGTTTCTTTCTTAGAACACGATGTATTATATCCAGAAGGTTATTTTGATTTTCCTGAATTTGAAGAAGGAAGTGTAATGACAAATATGAATTACATGGGTATTAATTCTGAAGGATTTCAACCGCTAGGACAGAAAGATGAACCTTTTCATCAAATGACAATGAGGTTTGATGAAGCAATTCGACATTGCGAGTCGATATTATCTAATGCTCTTATTCGAAATGCTGGACTTATAGAACCTCAAACCCTGATACGAAAGCAGTGGGAATCTAATCACCCTGCAATACACGTAAATCACGGGAAACACTTTACTTCTCATTATAACGTTTACACAAAGAATGTTTTTCCGGAACACAACTACTGGGGCTTACATAAGGATGTTTGGCCGTTTTACTATTTATAAGTATGCCATCGTACGCACCATATACATTAGATCTAGGAGCTGAAACTACAATTTACGTAAATGAAGTAAAATGTAGAGTTTTAGAGAATGATTTTAATTATTCCCAGAACCCTACTGTATTCAAAGCAACTACTCTTATTACAGGTTCTTCTGCATTACCTTTTTATGCACCAGAAAGCGGTTCCGCTATAAACGGTCAAATTGTAGACGGTACCCTAGCCGATAATATAACAGGATCTTCCTTTCACCCCTACGCAACTACTGTAGGACTTTACAACGAAGCTAACGAGTTACTTGTTATCGGAAAATTAGCTACTCCTTACCCTATTCCTTCTAATACAGATATAACTTTTATTGTTAGATGGGATAGTTAACAACGTAATTACAAGTTTATGACTGAAAAATGGTTTATATATGAAGGCGGTTTCGTAAAAGAGTACGATTCTGTCGATAAATTCCCTGAAAAATGTGTAGGTTTCGTGTATAAGATTACCAACATAAAGACTGGTAAATTCTACATCGGTAGAAAATCTCTTTTTTCAAATACCAAGAAAAAACTAACTAAGAAAGAACTTGCCGAACACGAGGGTCCGGGCAGAAAACCTACAAAAAAGCTTGTAACTAAGGAATCTAACTGGCAAGATTACTGGGGATCTAATAAAACTATCTTAGATGAAATTAAGCAGACTGGATCTCAAGACTTCCGTAAAGAAATACTTAAGTTCTGCTTTAATAAAAAACAACTTACTTACTGGGAAGTGCATTATCAGTGCATAGAAGGAGTTCTCATGTCGGATAAGTCTTACAACGACAATATCTTAGCTAAGTTTTTTCGCAAAGATTTGGAAATCTCAGAATAATTCCTTAATATTCCTAATAGAAGAGGAGTATACATGGAAAATTCACGTCTAGTTTTAGGTCTTTTGCATAGTTTAATAGGAAAATCAAAGCCTTCAACAAAAGGTAACTATGCCTTTCACTGTCCATTCTGCAAGCATCATAAACCTAAGTTAGAAATAGACCCTAAAACAGGTTTTTACCATTGTTGGACTTGTCAACCTGCTACAAAAGGAAGGAATCTAGTTTCTCTCCTCAAAAAATTACATGCTAGTCCCGCACAGCTAACTGAAATGCGAGGATACTTCCCAGACGGAAAAGGTAATGTCGAAGATAAAACGTACACAGTCGTACAGTTACCGAAAGAGTTCATACCTCTTGTACAAAGTAGTACAAAGCTAGTTTATAGACAAGCTAAAGCTTACGTAAAGAGTAGAGGTATAACAGAAAAGGATATTTTAAAGTATAATATCGGGTACTGTGAATCTGGTAAGTACGCAAATTCAGTAATTATACCCTCTTACGATAAAAACGGACGTATTAATTATTTTATTTCTAGGTCTTTTGAAAGAGATCCAGCTAGAAAGTATAATGCACCTTCTTGTAATAAAAACGAGTTGATAGGATTTGAGTATTATATTAATTGGAAGGTACCTGTAATATTATGTGAAGGTATTTTCGATGCAATTGCACTAAGAAGAAACGCGATACCCTTGTTTGGTAAGTCGATACCTAAAGCCCTCATGATGAAGTTAGTAGAGAACGATGTACGGACGGTATATTTGGCTCTAGATAATGACGCTTTGAAAGAAGCCTTAAAATATTCTGTAGACCTTTTAAACCTCGGTAAAGATGTTTACCTTATTGAGCTTAATAGTAAAGATCCATCGGAAATAGGCTTTGAGGAAATGACTAAATACTTGCATACTGCCAAGCAGCTTACCTTTAGAGAATTACTTTTAAAAAAAATGCACCTATGATAATTGAACAAAGAAGCCCGGAGTGGTTTGATCTTAGAAGAGGTAAGATAACTAGTTCTGAAATCCATAAAATAATGGGAAAAGAGTCGTTTAGTGAGACTGCTAAAACGTACTTACTTGAAAAAGTGTGTGAACATTATAACGGGTACAGTGAACCGGCTTCTGGACAAGCCCTAGACTGGGGTACAGAGATGGAGTCTGTAGCTATAGAGTATTACGAACAGGCAACCGGTTTAAAAGTAGATAAAGCTCCTTTTATCGCCTATAACGACTACTACGGAGGCTCTCCAGATGGTCTTGTTTCGCCGAATGGAATTATAGAAGTAAAGTGTCCTTATAAATCTGCTAACCATTTCAAGCATGGACTTATAGATACTCCAGAAAAGTTTAAAAAAGCTACACCAAACTACTACTACCAGTGTATATCGAATATGATTTGCGCTAAAGCTACGTGGTGTGACTTTATTAGCTTTGATCCTCGCGTAAAAGAAGGGTACCAGATGTTTGTATTCAGGTTAGAATTAAATCATGAAGAAGCAGAGAGTATTAAGGAGAGGGTAGATTCTGCAGTAGAGTACATGGCTGGGTTGAAAATAGAGATAGAAGCTGCTCGTTCAAACAACTCTTCCTGCTAGATATTTATAATCAGTATGATTAATGCTGAATTATTAGGAAAAAGGATCGCAGAAGCTATTTTAAATGAATCTGGACCTTGTTTCTATCCAGGAAGGTTTAAGCCACCACACAAAGGACACTACCAAGCTGCTAAAGACTTAGCTAGTAGAGACTATGTGAAAATGGTATATATTATTATAAGTAATAAAGTTGTTGACGGAATTACTCCAGAAGATTCTCTTGCTATTTGGAATATGTATCTTGCAGCAGAACCAAACCCTAAAATCAAAGTACAAATCTCTAAAAAAGAATCACCAGTAGTTGATATCTACGAATACCTTGAGAAAAATCCGACGGTAAGTCCGGTATATGTTTCTGCAGGAGATGATGAGATTGACGATGTAGAGTATGTTTCTTCTTTGCAGAAAGAATTTGGAGATAGAGTAAAACTTATAAAGGTTCATGAAAAAGCAGGAGAAATAACAGCCCCGCACGTTAGAAATTTACTAGCTACTGGCGATTACGAAGGTTTTGCAGAAGCAGTACCTCAAGCTGCATTCAATAAAGGTGCTGCACCGAAAATTTTTAAAATGCTTGCACCAAAAATCGAAAAGTAATGGACCAAAATAAATTAGACTTACTAAAACACTTTATTCGCTTCTGTAAAAAGGAGTTAAACATACAGTCTTTACCTAAAATTTCAATGGTAAACGATAAGTCCTTCGTTGAAGACCGTAGATCTTTTGGTGAGTATAGTCCCGGATTAATGTCAATTAAGGTATTTTATCCAGGAAGAAACCTAGCCGACGTTTGTAGAAGTCTTGCACACGAATTAACTCATCATCGCCAGCAAGAGTTAGACTTAATTTATGATTTAGCAGGTGAAACTGGTACAGAAATTGAGAATGATGCTAATGCAATGGCAGGTATTATAATGAGAGAGTATGGAAGACTCAATCCCAACGTATATGATCTTGAAAATCTAAAACAAGTACCTTTAAGAGAAGTAGGAAGACTTGAAAATCCCTATCCATGGAAGTACGACTTTGTAGATGATGACGGGAACATATTTTATTCTTTTAATACTCCGGAACATACTTATAGTGTGGCATTTACCTTGCATGATGAAGATCGATACGAACTCTTTTTTAATACTGCAGGAGATATGGGACAGGATACTGGAGAGAATGTAGCTATGAGAGTACTTTCAACCGTAGGAGATATTACAAACAAGTTTATTGAGAAATATAAACCCGAAGAAGTAGTTTTTCGCCCTATTAAAACTAAAGGAGAGGGAGATGAAAGAAGATTTAGAGTATACAAAATCTACTTAGAAAAAAACTTACCTTCAGACTATAAGTTATTTACGATGGCGAATACGTTCCATCTTATGAAAAAATAAACCGTTATGGAAAATACATTAAAAAAAGAGTTTAATCCTCGCGATGTACAGAGGATGCGAAATATTATCACCGGTAATACTAACGATAGAACTCAAATACAGACCGGATACGAGAAAAACAGTCAAGTCTATAAAGAAGGGGATGTTTGGGAAGAGAATGGAAAAAAATGGACAATTAAAAACGGAATAAAACAGTCCATAACTAAGCTTGATGAAATTAAGAAGCTTGTTGTAATACCTTTTTCTTGTCCGGAATGTAGACAAGTAATGAAAGTTAACGAGTACAACAAGAAAATGTGGGCAATACATCAAAAGTGTTTTGACTGTGTAGTTAAGATGGAAAGTGAAATGAAACGTTTAGGAAAGTGGAATGAATACTGTGATAATATTATGAACCGAAACAAGAATGCCGAACTAGACGATCTAGAGAGAGCATTAGAGGATTGGGTTGAAGAGTCAGAAACCTTTGTATCTGAAGCTGGTGAAGTAGAGAAATGGGGGGGCGGAGATAAAAAAGCAATATACAAGCAGGTAAAAGAGGAGATTGCTGAACTAAAGAAACGCGATATTTATAATGGAAAAAAACCAGAAGAAAATGCCATTTGCTAGTAGAGCTCAACAAGAATTTATGTTCGTCAAACATCCCAAGGTTGCAAAAAAGTGGGCAAAACATACTCCTGATATTAAGAACCTACCTCAACATGTTAGTGAAGATTCTGTAATGCAAGATCATTGGGAACATCCTGGATGTGAAGATAAGATCGGCAAGATTTTCGTAGTTCTAAAGCCATCTCCTGAGTCTACTCCAAAGGACGTAGTACACCAAACACATGCTTTTGGTATGGGACAGTACGAGCCGCAAGATGTTCATGGCGTATATATGGATAAAGATGAAGCAGATCTAGTAGCGGAAGCAGCTTGTACTGAATTGTATAAACACCTTTCAGAAGTTGAAAAGAAAAAAGATCATGTGATGAGTGAAATCGAAAAGCATATCGCTAGACTTCAAAAAGAGATTAATTCTCACATGAAAGAAGCTACTAGCCATCCAGAACTTGCTGAAGGTCATCACCAACTTGCAGAAAAGAAGATGAATATGATTAAAGGGTTACACGGTAAACATAAAGCAGTTAAGTCTGCAAAGAAAGAATTACCTAAAAAAGACGAAAAATAATGGAACAGTACGGTACTTTTATTGGAACCTTGATGCAGAGTCGTAACCAAGCTCACATCTATCATCTTCAGACCAACTCCTATGCACAGCACGTTGCTTTACAAGGATATTACGAAGGTATTATTGATCTTATCGACGGACTAGTCGAATCTTACCAAGGACGTTATGGTATTCTCCGCGGCTATAAGATGGCAGGCGTAATTAAAGAAGACGAGAACGTTGTAACCTATTTTGAAGGACTTGCTAAGTTTGTAGAAACTATTAGAACTCAAATTCCACAAGATTCTTATATTCAAAACCAGGTTGACGAAGTAGTCGACTTAGTTGAATCTACTAAGTATAAGCTTAAATTTTTACACTAATGCTTGACGAAAAGAAAGGTACTTGCTGTGGTAAATGTGGACACGTTCACGTAAAAGGGACTTCATGTCCCAAACCTTTTTTAACAGGAAAAAGTCACTGTAGTAGGAGAACTAATGAAATGCATACCATGGCCGATGACGGTCCGGATGAGTTTCACCAAGTAAGAGCCGATCATGAAGAAAGCTACGAAACAGAAGACTACTGTGCATCCTGTCTTGGTGAATATCTTCTAGAATACGAACATAAGATAGAGGAAGCTGAGTATAAGGGACGAAAAGTAACTCTTGGTAAACCATTCTTAACACCCGGCGGTCCTAAAAAGAGGTCTGTATACGTTAAGAATGCTAAAGGAAATGTCGTAAAGGTTAACTTCGGTGATCCTAACATGCGAATAAAGAAATCCAATCCTGCACGCAGGAGAAGTTTTAGAGCTAGACATAAATGTGACACCCCGGGACCTCGTTGGAAAGCAAGATACTGGTCCTGTAAAGCTTGGTAAATGATTAAGCTCGTAGACATATTAAATGAAATAATTGAAGAGAAAGACGATAGGTGTCTACGTATTGCTCGCCGTAAGTACGATAAGCCTTCTGCTTACAGATCAGGTGCTATCGTTAGATGTCGTAGAGGAGAAATTTGGAAAGGTTTAAAAGAAGAAGATCTTATACAAGAAAAAGAATCTCTTCACAAATGGTTCTCTAGACAAGGCGGAGAAGGAGGATCAAAGGGTTGGGTCGATTGTAATACATGTCGTAAAGACCCGAAAACAGGTAGAAAAAAATGTAAAGCATGCGGTCGTCAAAAAGGCGAAGAGAGAGCTAAGTATCCATCCTGCCGACCAACACCATCTCAATGTAGTAGATCAGGTAAAGGTAAAACTTGGGGAAAAACAAAATGATTAAGTTAATTGACATACTAAAAGAAAGTACGTTTGATTCTAAACAGCACGTAGCAATATTTACTGGTCCTGACGGAACTGCTAATGTATATAAATTAGCCGACGGTACGTATTATGCTGAAGTAGAAGGAGATCCTTCATACGATATGATAGCAAAAGATGCTATGGAGATGGCAGTTAAACTAAAAAGAGATGGCCTAACAACTCGAGTAGCAGGTGAATTAGAAGAAGGAGTTCATGATCCAGTCAAACCTGGAATTCTCAAAAAAAGACTCGGAAAACTATCATGTTCTAGAGTGAGATCGGCTAAATCCAAGTTAAAAGACAAAGGAACGCATTATGCAAAAGCGTTACAGCGATATTTAAACTATCATTGCTAATGATCAATCCTAAAGACATAGAAGTATTTAATCGTGCAGTTAAGGGTAACTATAAGTTTAAGAAACTAAGCGATTCTTTATATTTTGCTCAGATTGACAAGAATGAATTAGGAGCTTTTAATCTAATAGTTAACGATGCTGGTATCTATTTATATGAGTATCCTGGACAGAGTGGAGTATTTTTCGAAATAGTCTATAAGTTAACAGGAGGACATTTCAGCACTGCTTTAATAGGAAAAGTAGAAAACGGTAAATTCATACAGTTTAATCTTAAAGATTTTTCTGATGAAATAACTGTTCTTCCACGGAAAGTTGAAAAGCAAATAAACGATAAAATAACAAAAGCCTTAAAATGATAAAATTAAAACATCTACTTCCGGAATGTCATGAATGTGGACGTGATTGGAATCACGGACATGACCACGAAGCCGGTATGGCTAAGAACGAATTAAGAGATATGATCTCTAATGCTTCTAAGATCGATCAAATGGTCGGTGAAAGCGATAATTTACCAGGATGGGTATCAGCTTATATTAGTCTTGCAGCCGATTATATGCATTCAGTAGCTGAATACTTGGGCGGCGAATCTAGTAGAGACGAAGAACCAGGTCCTGGATATGGAATTGAGGAAGCTAAGAAAGGTATGGGTTTCAGAGACCCTGAATTTAAAAAAGTAGCCATACCAGTAATGAATGATATGCTGGAAGATTGCTTAGATAATTACGATGGAGATTTTGATACGTGGGCAGAATACGGAATGTCACACCCTCCTATGAATGTTCAAGATGGTCTTGCTAAGTTAGAGCAAATGAGCAATCACGAGGAAGTTGAAAAATTCAAACAAGCGGCTTACAGCCAAATTAAAAAACACTTAGAAAAAGGCTTAAACGAAAAGAAAAAGCCATCCGCTGGTCTTACAAAAGCACAAAAATCTGATGTAGCTAAAAAAGCACATGCAGGTAAAGATATCGGTAAAAAAGGACCTGGTTTTGAGAAAATAGCTAAGGCTGCAGAAGAGAAGTATGGTTCAAAAGAAGCTGGACAGAAAGTTGCAGCAGCAGCTATGTGGAAGGGAGTTAAAGCTAGAAAGAAAGGCTAACCGAAATAAATCAAAAGTATGGATTTACAAAAACTTAAAGGACACGTACCTGATTCTGTAATTGCACAAATTCCAGAGGTAATGGAGAAATTTCAAATTAACACTCCCTTACGTCTTGCACATTTTCTTGCACAATGCGGACATGAATCAGGCGGTTTTAGAGTTGTAAATGAAAATCTAAACTACAGTGCTAAAGGATTACAGGGTATATTTAAAAAGTATTTTCCTACCGCTACCTTAGCTGAACAGTATCAACGCAAGCCTGAAAAAATTGCTAATCGCGTTTATGCTTCAAGAATGGGTAATGGAGACGAGGCTTCTGGTGAAGGATTTAAGTTTCGCGGTCGTGGTTTTATCCAATTAACAGGAAAAACTAACTACACAGCCTTTGGTAAGGCTGCAGGTGTAGACACCGTTGCAAACCCCGATTTAGTAGCAAGTAAATACCCTTTACTTTCTGCTGCATGGTATTGGAACAGTCGAAAATTAAGT
>Ga0222714_10000583_pt1 | contig 41936 bp, 35 predicted proteins | sample C33_3DmetaG_FD_165048 | JGI IMG/M metagenome (GOLD analysis project Ga0222714, IMG submission 165048) | Estuarine water microbial communities from San Francisco Bay, California, United States - C33_3D | ecosystem: Environmental > Aquatic > Marine > Unclassified | place: USA: California...
CAAATTTAGATTTGAAACACAATATGATTTTGAAGGAAATGAAATCGTTGGAGATGATACAGGTGTTTCTTTAGATTCTAAATCTCGTTCAACTAAAAAATCATTTGATAATGCACCAATAGATTCAGATAGATTGGGATTATTTTTCTCACCTATCAAAGAAATCAATATGGATATCCTAAAATCTTTAGGACAATTTAATATTGATGATTATATTGGTGACCCATCTGATGAATATAGTGATTCATATTCTTCTTTGACAAAATTAAGAAATTATTATTTCCAAAGATTTGATTTAAACTTTACCGAATATATTCAATTAGTTCGTTATATAGATAAATCATTATTTGATACTTTAGAATCATTAGTACCTGCAAGAGCAAAAGTTTCTTCAGGTTTATTAATTGAACCACATATTTTAGAGAGAAGTAAAGTTGGTTGGAAAAGACCAGGTGCGGAAAGAAATGACTTTGAAGTAACAATCAATACGGAAGAAGAAAGAAATATTGTTTCTACATTTGAAGGAAAAGAAGTAACAATTGATGCTACAAATGAAGTTTCTTTTGTTGGTACAAACCCACAATATGATGGAACTATTACTGATACTAATGTTTCTTCTTTAAGTGGGGAAAGAACCGATTACGAGGGTGTTTATAGAACTACTGATGATACTAACCAATCAGGTGAGATGACCGTTAATTCGGGTTCTAATATGGGTGGAATCGTATTTAACATTGATGCTCAATTAGGTGCATCTCTTATGGGAGAATACGATGCAACTTCATATCAACAAGTTGGAATGGACCCAGATTCAATTACAGTAAAAGGATTCGGAGTTTGGGCAAGTGGTTCTCATTCAATTAGAACTTATTTAGATGTGTGGGGAAATGTTCAAAAAGAAAGAGTTAAGATATTTAATATAAAGGAGAGTTACGAAGTTCTCGTTCCACAAAACATCAGTCCTAGTGACCCATCATTGGGTAGAGAGATAATGAGTAAAACTTTTTATAGAAACAAAGTATCTATCTTACCATTTACGGGTTCCGATGGACTTGAAACTTCAACTCCAAGTGGAGGTAATATTGTAGAGGCAACACCATTAAATGGATACTTTGCATCACATTACCGAAATGTTGGTGATTTAACAACTGGATTAGAAAATTCTTATTTCAAGGGTTCAAAACAAACCCAACTTACAACTTTAGATGGTGGTTCGCCGGTAGTAACATTTACAACTAACCCGAACACATTGAAGGTAAATGAGAGTGGTAGAGGTAGTGGAGAACCAATTTTGATTGTAGAATAACTATATTATTACAAAATTTATAGAATACTTATATTTATATACTGAAAGTAAAGAGGAAATTAAACTATGGCTTATTTAGACAATACCGAAATTACCGTTGATGCAATCCTTACCAAGAAAGGTAGAGAGAAATTAGCAACCGGTGAAGGATTAAACATTACAAAATTCGCATTAGGTGATGATGAAATTGATTACACCTTATACGAACCAGCACACCCACTTGGTTCTGCATATTATGATGCATTAATCAAGGCGATTCCCGTAACCGAGGCATCACCTGATGAAACTCAAGTGTTAAAGTACAAATTGGTAACTTTGCCAAAAGGTACTACTAAAATTCCTAAAGTGGAATTTGGTGTTCCATCCATTTCAGTAAACCAAAACTCGGGTCAAGTATCATTGACTCCAACAACATCTCCAAGTGGAAACACTCAAGCGGGATATACTTTAGTTCTTGCTAACAAAAATGCAGGTTCTATTGTAGGAGCAGGTTTGGCAGCAGGAAGTGGTACAATTCCAGTTTTCTTGGGTGATGAAATCACAACAACTGCAGCAGTAGAAAGAGGATTATCATTTACTTTCATCCCTAATCCAAATATTACACAAACAATCAAGACAACATTGACTGTATATGGTAACGAAACTGGTGGTTCACAATCAATCCCGGTAACGATAACCTATGTACAACCAAGATAATAAAAAGAGGAATTAAAAAGATATGGCACAAATTACAGGACAAGCCGGTGTTAACTTAACCCAAGAATTGGCTGCGTATTTAAATTCGCAACAAGGGAATTTAACATCTGAGCAATTATCAACAATCATCAACCAATACTTATCTGGCGGTGATAAATTAGGTGCTCAGGGTGGAAACATCAATTCGGGTATCTACAAAAGATTTGGTGAGTTTGACCAAGTTACCGGTAAAGTTGAAGTAGTTACTACTGGATTATGGAGTGGTGATACAGGAAGTTTAAATTCTTATTTTACTTCATCTACTCAGGCAGTTGCAGATAGTTCAAACTATTATGTAAATGTATATAATGCAAACCCCACAACTGATGATTCTGCTGCTGTACAATTTGCAGTTGCGTATGGACACAAATATGCTAGTGGTTCAGTTAACTTAGATGCAAATAATTCATCTACTTTGGCATCCAAAGCAACTTATGCTCAATATCGTTCTATTTTATTAGAACAAGATGACCAATTCTTTACTTTTGATTCTTCATCAGGTGAAGGTGTACACGATTCTTCTGATATCTATGTACTTAATGTATCTCGTGCCAGATACAAAGAGAAAATGGATGCTGGAAACTGGGAATTAACTGTTTCTGGTTCAACTGGATTACACACATTCATTGATGATTCAGGTAAAAAATTCTCTGATACGGTTGGTAAAGCAGGTAGAGTATTCTATGTAGTTAGTGGTTCGATTAACTTAGGACAAGATGCAGAAGCAACAATCGCTAATAGATATGATGCAAATGGTAGGGGATATGGTTTATTCTATCCTGACCAAGGTTTAGTTATTCTTAACCCAACTGCGTTACACACTACAATTGGAACATCAAAAGATAGTGGTTCACTTGGTGGTAAATCTATTTACACTGGAACTGCTTATGAAGGTAAAAACCATTTCTTATTGTACAATGCAATCAAAGGTGGTGCTGATTTCGAAGCAAGAAGAACTGAAAATGTTTCTACATCTCATTATTTCGTAAGAGCAACAAATAGAGAATTTAACTTCTCAAACAACCCAACATTTACAACTGGTTCTGATGGAACATTTGCAGAATCAACTTTTGAAAGAGACCCTAAAACTTTCATCACAACTGTTGGTTTATATAATGATGCTAATGAAATGATTGCAGTTGCCAAAACATCTCAACCAATTCCAAAATCATTCGATAAAGAAGTTCTAATCAAAGTAAAACTTGATTTCTAAAATACCCCTCAAGGTGGCGCGCCCCCTATGATAGTATCGTAGGATTGACTCACACGAGTTTAAACCCCATAGTAATATGGGGTTTTTTCTTTTAGTATATTTATATAGAGTAGGAATATATTATGTTAAAATCAATACCAAAATCAAGTGTAACCAAACGAAAGTTCCAAGTATATAAACTTTGGGATAATCTAACCAATGAATCGTATCCGGTTGAGTTGATAGATGAGTCTAACTCAAACTATCGCTCAATTCGTTCAAAATACTATTCTAATTTAGATGGTAATGCATTTACAACATTTGGTTCTTTTAATAATATCTCAAGACTTAATCAAGAAAGACAATTATCTGATACAATTTATGTATTCGATATAGATAGAGATAAGTTTGGTGAGGCTATAAAGAAAAAATCAGTAAATCTTTCAGTTGGTGGTGCAACCTATGTTGATGATGGATTTGGTAGAATTGTAAATCCCATACCAACTTATACTTTTACTGAGTTTGATGTGGAAAGTGGTATTCTTACTATTTCTCAAAATGCAATTGAATATGAATTAGAAGTTTTAACTTTTGATTTACAAACGGGTGGTATTATAATATTAGATGATGGTATTGGTGAAACTTATTATGTAGTATCAATAGACGCGGAAACAGAATTAATTACATTTACAAAACAATTAGATTTCCAAAGTATTCCAATTTCCACTCTTGCATATGGTAATGTATTTTATTCAGATGGTATTATTATAATTAATTCTGAATTAAATTTATCGGAGTATCAATTAGAATATCGTTCTACACAAACTATATATGAAACTGAAGTTCTTTTATCAGTTAAGGCTGGTGAATTTAATTATTCTCAAAACCCAACTGCAGTAAATGTACGATTGAGTGGTTCGTATGATTTTGAAACAACACCAATAACAAATGTATCACCTGCAAAGACAGTAAAAATAAAAGAAGTATTAGATATAGAACAAAGACAATGGTATAGTGGTTCATTTGATACTACAATAAGTGGTTCGTGGGATGATTACTATAATTCAGGTTCAGTAGATCCAACTGGTTCATATTTAGCACCATTTATTACAACAATTGGATTATATGATGAGGATGGGGATATGGTTGCGATTGCAAAATTACCACAACCAATTAAAAATTTACCTGATTATGACCTTAACTTTTTGATTCGTTTTGATACTTAATCATATTTATATAAAAGTTATATTATTTATTAACTAACAATAGGAAAAAAAAAATGGCAAATTATCAAATTTTAAATTACAAAGGTGAAGAATTAATTGCTTCTGTATCTGATGTTGAATTAGCAACTATGAAAGAAAATACCATGGAATTGAACTGTTTTCAATGGGATGGTAATGAAGAAACTGATGTTGTTAAAGGATTTGCAGCACAAATGGCAGCAGACCCAGAAATGACTTTAGAAAATGTTAGAATTTACAAGTTAATTGAAGAAGAAGCATAATAATGGCATCTATACAAGAACTATACGAAAAATCAGATTTCTCAAAACTTCCTCTGAAAAAAGATAGAACTCCTATTTCAGAGGGAGATTTTGACTTAGCTAAACTTGCAATTTCTGAAGATAAATTAGAAAAGGCTCGTGGTGGTAAGTTGAATCAAAAAAAATATTCTGATTCAGTAGAACGATAAAAAACTTTTAATAAGTGGGGTTACTTATAAACCGTCCACAAAAGTGGGCGTATATTCATATACCTAAGACAGGAGGAAATTCAATATCACAAATCTTATTGAATGTACCGGGAACTGAACAAATTACAGTACATGGTGCAATTAATCAATTGAGAGATGTAGATGATTATTTCATATTCTCGTTAGTCCGAAATCCCTTTACTCGATTGGCATCGTGGTACGAACATAAAAAGAGGGATGGGCAAATTCAATTATTTTCTACATTTATAGAATCCATTAACCCCTTGGATTTTTTATTCTTTTCTCAAGAATATTATTTGTATCATGGTAAAACCAACACAAAGAAAGTTTCTTTTGTTGGAAGATACGAAAATTTCTATAATGATTTGAATTATATTTTTAATCAGATTGGAATAGAACAGAACCAAATCCCACATTTGAATAGAAACCAATATTGGGATAGACACCCTAATTTAGATACTCATAAGTTATATAAACAATATTATAATGAAGAGTGGATGAAAGATTGGGTGAGGGAGAAATATAAAAATGATTTCACACTTTTTAACTATGGGTTGGATATATAAAGGAAACCACATTACACAATTTGAAGATATGCCAGAAGGAACTTTTGGATTTATCTACAAAATCACAAATGGAAAGACAGGTCAATACTACATTGGTAAAAAACAAGTAGTATCAATACGAAAAAGAAATTTCGGTAAAAGAGAACTTGAATCAATGTCTGATAAACGATTAAAAAAGTACGAGATGATTATTAAAGAATCAGATTGGAAAAATTATCGTTCATCAAACAAAGATGTTCAGGATTGGTTTAAAGAAATAGATAATGACCAGATAGAAACACGAATCCTTCGTTTTTGTTCCAACAAAAAATCACTTACATATTACGAATTACAAGAACAATTTGCACACGATGTTCTTGGAGATGAAAAAGCACTAAACGATAATCTTCTTGGAAAATTTTTTAGAAAAGATTTGGAATAGTGGAAAATTTTTCGTATATTTGTATGTGAGGAGTATTATAGTGGAAAATTTTTATGAAATATATAGTTGACATACTAAAGCAATTTACTCAATCTCAAAGATTGATGGTATTGATAATCATATTGATTACGATATTGGCTATACAATATTTTAAAACCGATGATTGTAGAGGTATAATTGATGAGAATATAAAAATGCATAAAGATTTTGTAACTTTATCAGAGATGTTAAGAAAAGATAGAATGTCCAATTTTAAAAACTCAACACAAGATACTATTTCTGTAGACAGTACAATAATTTTTGATAATGTTGAATCAGAAATGTTAAAAATAATAGAATCCAATATTAATAAATAAATTTGGTAATTTGAATTATTTTTCGTATCTTTGTATTAACAAAAATTGTAAGTGTTATGCTCTCACAAAGAGATAGAATTATTGTAATTAATATTTTAGATGAAACCCTTGGGACTGGTAGTTCGTTGAAAGGGGATGAGCAGGCACATCATTGTCCATTTTGTCATCACCACAAAAAGAAACTTCAAGTTAACTTAGAAACACAACAATGGCATTGTTGGGTATGTGATGCAAAAGGAAAACGAATTTCATCTTTGTTACGAAGACTTCATGTAGATTCTCATAAGTTACAAAAACTTCATGAAATCTATGGAGATGATTACATAGTATATTCTAAAGATTCTGAAGAGGAAAAAATAGAACTAAGGTTACCCAACGAATTTAAATCATTACTAAAAGAACCAAAGGGTGTAAACCCTACATTCAGAAAGGTAAAACATTATGCAGATTCTCGTGGTATCACTAGAGAAGATATTATCAGATATAATATTGGGTATTGTGATGGTGGTTTGTATTCCGGCCGTATTATTATTCCTTCTTACGATTCTGACAATAGACTCAATTACTTCATCGCACGAAGTGTATTTGATGAGGAAACATTTAAATATAAAAATCCGCCAGTATCGAAAAATGTTATCATGTTCGAAAACCAAATAAATTGGAACGAACCAATAACTTTAGTAGAAGGTGTATTTGATGCATTATCGGTTAAAAGAAATGCAATTCCTATTCTTGGTAAATTTATTCCAAAAAAATTAATGGAAAATATATATGATAAGAGTGTAAAGAACATCAATATCTTATTAGATAAAGATGCTCAAGAACAAGCACTTTATTATGTAGTTCAATTAGGAAACCAAGGTATAAAAGTTAGAAATATAATTCCATCAGATAAAGATGCAGGTGAAATGGGATTTTCAAAAGTAAATCATATTTTGAAAGAATCAAAAGAAACCGATTTTACGGATGTGATAAAACAAAAGTTATTTAATTTATGATTCATGTAATTCCAGTACACATTAGAAGAGGTTCGTACTCGCCGTGGTATTCTTTGTTTGAATTTACGGAAAATGAGCCAGTTAACTTTGTTAATATTGAAAATGCCAATGAAATAGAAGTAAATGCTTGGAAATTTAATTTTATTGAATTATTAGATATACATCTTTCAAAAATAGATATTCAACCGGGTGATTCAATAATATTAGATAGATTGCATTTTGACTTAGATTCGATTGAAGTTTTTAGAGAAAAAATAGATTCTTTAGCTGAAAAACATAAGTGTAAATTTTTTGTAGTAGACGATGATAATCGTGATGATTTTAGTGATACTAAAAATCTTACCTATTTTTCAAATAGATTTAATGTTGTTACTGATATTAATAATTTTAATTATTTTAGATATCGAGCCCCAAAGCAAAGTTATTGGAGGGATGTTGATTATGTGACTACCAAATTTATGGATAATTTTCGTCAAAAAAAACTTAACATGATTATTGGTGTTGACAAACAAGAAAGATTGAAAATTTTTAAATATGTTTATGATATAGGATTAGATACTGATTCGTGGTTGGGTTATAGTTCATTCGCTACAAGTTATAACGATTCCGAATTATCACAAGAACTACTTGAATTTAAAAAGAAAAAAATTCCTATTATATTAGATTCTACATCAGAGATGACAAATATGGGTTGCATAAATGTTGAAATGCCACCACTTCCAATTACTATGACATCTTATGTTAGTTGTATATTAGAAACAAAAATTATTGTCGGTGATGGAATTCATTTAAGTGAAAAATCATGGAATCCCTTTATATCAAGAAATATACCTTTAATTTTAGGTAGTACTTATATCAATAGCTATTTAAAAAATTTAGGATTTTGGTTAGCAGATGACTTGTTTGATTTAACTCCGCAGCACACCCATGATTCTATAATGGAACAATATAAAAATAATTTAGATGTAATTCATAAAATGTCATTAGAAGACTTATATTTTTATTATAAAAAAAATGTATATAATATACAATCCAACTTTAAACTATTAGAAAAACAAAAGTTTATTTTCAATAGAAACAATTACAAATAATGGTTATAAACAAAATCTACCACTTAGCAGATTTACACATTCGTAATTTGCAAAGACACAAAGAATATCGTTTGGTATTCAAAAAGTTTTTAAAACAAGTAAAAGAAGATAAGATTGAAGATTCGGTAATTTATATTGGAGGTGATATTGCTCATGCTAAAACTGAGATGTCTCCTGAATTGATTCAAGAAATCTCATGGTTCTTAACTGAATGTTCTAAGTTAAGAGAAACAATACTTATAACTGGAAACCACGATTGTAATTTAAATAACCAACACAGATTAGATGTTCTTACGCCTATTATCGATAATCTTAAAAATCCTCGTATTCACTATCTTCGTGATACTGGTGTTTATAACATCCATAATCTTACTTTTGTTGTTTATTCCATATTGGATAAAAAGGAAAATTGGCCAAGTGGTAAATCCATCCAAGGGGAAACAAAAATATGTTTGTTTCATGGTCCGGTAAATAAATCACAAACTGATATTGGATATACCGTATCTTCAAATTCATTCACTACTGAAATGTTTGCGGGGTTTGATATGGTTTTGATGGGGGATATTCATAAAAGACAAATCCTACAAGAATATGACCCACAAAATGGAAAACCAATCGTATCCTATTGTGGTTCTATGATTCAACAAAACCACGGTGAGATGTTGGAAAATCATGGTTATTTGATTTGGGATGTTCCAACAAGAACTTATGAGGAATTTGAGATTCACAACGATTATGGATTCCTTACTATCGATGTGGTTGATGGTCAAATACCACAATGGGTATATGATGAGGTTGATACTAAATTACCAAAACATCCTCGTTTAAGATTAAGATTTACCAATACTGAGGCAAGTGATATGAAACTTCGTATCACCGAGTTAAAGAAGATGTTTAATGTTGCTGAGGTAACCGTAACTCGTACTGATACAATCGGTCAATTAAAAACTAATAACAAACTAAACAAGAATATTGTTGGTAATGTTAAGGATGAAACATTCCAAAACTCTCTTATTAGAGATTACTTAGAAAGACAGTATTTGTTAGAAGATTCGGAGTTAGATAAGATTTCGGAACTAAACAAAGAACTAAATACCAAAATTAATTCAGATGACCTTGCAGAGAATATTCTATGGACTCCTAAGAGTTTAGAGTTCTCTAATATGTTTTCGTATGGTGAAGGTAACAAAATCAGATTCGGTAACGCAAGAGGTATCATGGGTATCTTTGCCCCTAATGCATCGGGTAAATCATCTCTTTTCGATGCACTATCATTTTGTATCTTTGATAAAACATCTCGTACTACATCATCCAAGAATGTACTAAACAATCAAAAAGATAACTTCCATTGCAAGTTCAACTTTGAAATTGATGGAGTAGATTACTTTATTGAAAGAACTGCAAAGTGGACAAGAAAACAAACCAACCTTTCGGTAAATGTAAACTTTTGGAAAGAAGATGGTGGGGTAGTAGAATCACTTAATGGAGAACAACGAAGAGATACTAACAAGAATATTGAAAAATATTTAGGTAAGTTTGAAGATTTCGTTTTAACTACATTATCCCTACAAGGAAACAATGCACTCTTTATTGATAAATCACAAAGTGAAAGAAAGGAAATTCTTTCTCAATTCATTGGTGTGGATATTTTCGATAAATTGTATAATGTTGCCTCTGATGAGAATAGGGATAATGCAACACTTATCAAGAAATTTAAGTCCGATGATTTTACTACAAAATTAGCAGAAATCGAAACAAGTTTAAAAACCGACAAGAACGAATTTAAATTGTTGGAGTTGAACCAAATTGCCTTAAAAACCGAAGAAGATGAGTTAAACAAGAAAATCAACAAGTTAAACGAACGAATTGTAAAACTTAATTCTGATAGTGGGGTTTCGATTGGTGAGTTGGAAAAAAGGTTAGAAACCCTTAAAGAGAAGATTGATGAGGTCCAAACCACAAAAGGTTCAATACAAGAAAGAATCACCCATAGAGAAGAATTACAAGTAACTTTGGAAGAAATCATCGATGAGTATGATGAAGAATCTTTGAAGGAATCAATTGATAAATTAAGAGATGCAAGACAAAGATTGGGTAAGGTTGAATCTGAAATTGAGAAAATCAAAGTTGGGTTGGATTCTTACTATGATAGAAAGAAACACTTAGATTCTCATAAATACAACGAAAATTGTGAGATTTGTATGGAGAACTCACAATCAATCAGAGAACAAAAAGCAGAGGTGGAATCTCGTATTCAAGATGGTGAATCTTACTTTAAAGAGTTTGATGAAGAAAGATTGATGTTGTTACTCCAAATTGATTCTTTAAAAACAATTGAAGAAGAATGGGGTAAACTACAAGAAGCAAAGGAAAAAGAAGATAAATTGGATAGAGAGATTACTCAACTCCATAATCAACTTTCTACCAAAGAAACCGAAGAGGTTAGGTTAGAAACACAAATCCAACAACAAGAACAACTCATTCAAGAATATTATAAGAACGAGGAACAAATCAATAAAAATAGAGAAATTCGAGAAGAAATCACTCAAGTTCGTTCTACGTTAAATCAGAACAAAGATGAGTTGAAAAAAGTAAATTCGGAAGTTCTAAAGTTAAATGGTAAGATTTCTGCTCTTCAAAATCAAAAAGAAACAATTGAAAGTAGAATCAAAGAGGTAAAGGATTTAGAAGAACAATCTAAGTTATTTGAGTATTATTTGAATGCTCTTTCTAAAGATGGTGTTTCTTATGAATTGATTGAGAAGGCACTTCCAATGATTGAAGGTGAGGTGAATAACATCCTTGCTCAAATTGTAGAGTTTGGAATGCAGTTAGAGATGGATGGTAAGAACATCAATGCATATCTTGTATATGGTGACCAAAAGTGGTCATTGGAGATGTGTAGTGGTATGGAGAGATTTATTAGTGGTTTGGCAATTCGAGTTGCCTTAATCAACGTATGTAACCTACCTCGTCCTAATTTCCTTGTGATTGATGAAGGGTTCGGTACGTTGGATAGTGAGAACCTACAATCCTTATTTATGTTGTTTACATACCTTAAAACTCAATTTGACTTCGTTATGATTATATCTCACATTGACTCGATGAGAGATGTGGTAGATGGATTGATTGAAATCAAAAAGATAAATGGATTCTCAGAGGTTAAGTTTTAACCCTTAATACATTTTGTGGTTTAGGAGTTTGGATTTTTTGTAAAACCAACTTTTCTATTAACCCACTTAGTTTATACCCATGTTCTTTGCAATACTCTTGTAAAAGTTCATGGGTTTCTTTTTTTATCTGAATTGTTGTGTACTTTTGTCTTTCCATAGGTTTCTATAACTTTCTATATTATTCTATATATTTTATAAATAAGTATTAAAAAACTCCATATTTATATTGGTATAGGAGTTTTTATGGCAATAATCAAATCGTTTTCATCATTTCAGAATCTTTCAAATTTTTCAACTTTTATAGTTGATACGAATCCTACATCTGAATATTTTAGAATCACCGAACTTAAAGATACTTTTAGTGGTGGTAAGAATGGGTTCTTAATTGAGGGGTCTGAGTTCTTAAAAGAAACAACCGAGGTTAAAATTGAAATCTTGGATGTTGAAGGTAATCCCATTTATTATGAGCCAGGTAAAGGTTCACCTGATTACTATGAAGGTTTATCAACTTTAGTGTCAGTTCACATATATCCCGATACTCCAATAGGAATTGGTAAGATTACTGTCCTTGGTGAGTTAAAAAAATATAGAAACGATAATGGAACTTTATTAGATGTTCCCGATGATTGGAAGGGTGTTTATAATGTTAAATGGGAAAAAACATTTAAGATAAACCGAAACCTTGCCAACGAAGATATTGTTCGTTTTTATAGAAGGCCACAAGTTGCCATATCAGAAATAGTAAAACCTATATTTTCTAAAACAATTCCAAGTGTAACACAAAGTGGTTCGGTAGAGGGTGTTGCAATACAACCTACTACGGGAACAAATCTTTCAACTTGGACAGCAGGAACTTTATATAAATTAAAAGTAACCGATGGACCGGGGTGGACTGGTTCGGTTGATGAAAATACAATTAGCATACCATCGTTGGGATATTCTCCAAACGTAAGAGAAGTTTTAAATAATTCTGAGGTTTTGGTAGATATTCCATATTCGATTGGAAATATTGTAAGTAATTTTACATCATCTGAATATACAACTACATTTGAATATGTAGAAGGGCAAAGTGTTACTGATTCTGCATTGACGGGTTCGTTCGCAGTTATCAACATTTCAAACTTAAAAACTTTTGTTGGAGATGTTGCCCGAGTTAAGGTATTCCGAAAATCTCGTAACGAAGTAACCGATTTCCAATTTGTTCAAGAATCTAAATTAGAATCTACTGAATTATTAAGAGATATCACCGTATCAAATGATACTCAAATTTCTTATGGAAACTTTACCGATACCAATTTATCAAACTATTGGTTATCATCTTCAGATGACCACCCACTTTCAGTAAATGTGGAAGTTTTACAATCTTCAGTACGATGTCAATACGATTATTCAAGCGGTGGTGTACAACATTTAATCACCTCAGAATCGTTTCTAATCACAAAAGATGTAGAATATACCCTAAACTTCAAAACCCTCGTAAGCGGTTCTCTAAATGGTACAGAATACATCAAGGGATACTTCTCATCATCAGATGGTTACCAACAAACATTTTTGACCGTAAGTGGTTCTAACATTTACAAAACTCGTCAGAATGTTTCTCAAAATATTTTGGCATCACCAATCTCATCTTCTAATGCAAAATTGGTATTTGAGATTAGTGGTTCAGATTGGTACATTTCAAATGTATCATTAAAGAACGCACAAGAAACTTCTTTCTCGCCCGATGAATTTGTTTTAATACAAGAAATTCCAAGAAAACTTGCAGTTGAAACTTTTGATTTTAGATTCGAGTTTTACGATATAAATAACAACTACATTCCAGTTGATGTAACTGCAGTTGGAACTTTTAATGGTGGTAATGATTACCCAACAAGTGGTAAGTTACTAACATTTGAATCAGATAGAAATGCATTTAGATTTTCAACTGGTTCAATTCAGAATCCCGAAAACCAACAAGTTAAATTTACATTAACTCAAAATAATTTAGTTGGTACTCCAACTTTTGCATCTTCTGCGTTTGATGTTGAGGGAAATTATTTAAATCCTTCAGATTATTCACAATATCCGGGATTTTTAACATCAGTAACTCCTGCAGGTGCTTTATTAACAATTAATAATTTTACTGGTTCAAGAGTAGATGGACTTCCAACTCCCTTTGTTGGTTCTATTGTTTATACTGCTTCATTGGATGGGTTAGATGAATATGAAACCGTATATCGTTTAGAGGATGGTGAAAATGCACCAACCCTAATTGTAACATCGGATGCAAACCAATTCATTTACGAACCAACAACTCTTTCACCAAAACCAAGTGGACAGAGTATTACAATCCGTGCACAAAGAAAAAATTTAGCAACATATAATACTCCATTAACCGTTAATAAGAGTAATGCATTTGCACCCAATTTAACCGAGGGGGTAACCGATGGAAACGGTGTAACTCCTTACACCATTTCTGCTTTAGAATTTTCATCTTCATTTGCTGCAAATAATTTCGATTCGGTAACCTATTCATTTACGGGTTCTGATGTTTATGGTAATGATTATTCTGATGAAATAACAATTTCAAAAGTTATAAACTTTGATGGGGTTTCATTGGTATTATCAAATGAATCTACTGCTTTCCCTGCAAATTCAACAGGTGAGGTGGTTGGTGGATTTGCTGCATCAAGTGGTTCGGTTCAAATGTTTATTGGTGCAACTCAAATTCAACACGATGATATTAGTGGTGATGGTATTCGAAACAGAAATACATTTGATATAACATCAATTGTGGGTAGTGGTGTAACACCAACATCAACCTCACCAACAAATGAGTACTATTCTATTTCTGATTTTCCGTCATCAAATCAATCGGGTTCGCTAACTCTAAACATAGAATATTTAGCTGGTGATAATTCTACATCACAATCTTTTCAAAAAGTAGTTTCTTATACAAAGGCTAAAAAAGGTGTACCAACCGTTTTAACAAAAACATCACCAACTACACAAACAATTAATTCATCTTCTCTTGGATATGAAACACCTCAGCCTGTTGAAGTTATTATACAAGAAGGAGGTACTGAATATGTTTACAATGGTAGTTTGTCAGTTCCTCAATCATTTAAAATAAATCATTTAGGATATACTGCAGGTTCTGCTTCTTTCCAAGATGAAATAATTACATTATATGCCGGGACAGGAACATTTAACGGGTTGGTAGGTTCTGCATCAATTGATTATAAAGATTCGGAAGGAACTATTGTAACTAACAAATTGGTACGATTTGATTTATCAGTTTCTAAAATTGGTAAAGATGGTATCAATGGTTCAAGTGGTTCTGATGCACAAGTTGTAAGTTTATCTGCAAATCAATATACAATTCCTTACGATGGTGATGGAAATGAAATTGGTACAAATACAATAACACTAACTGCTACTGCTAAAAACTTCCAAAACCCAGAATATAGATTTCTTAAAGATGGAGTTGAAAAGGAGCCGTATTCATCTACTTCTACTTATGTAATTGATAATGCAGATGAACCGGGGGTTGCAGATGTCAATCTATGGGAAGTTCAAGTACGAGAAAATGGTGGTACATATGATGGTGTATTTGATAATATAGATATTTTTGGTTTAAAAGATGGTTCGGATTCATTCACTGTATTTTTAACAAATGAAGCCCATACTTTTGCAGCCAATTCAACTGGTGTAATTACATCAACTTTAGCAGATGGTGCTACCGAAGTTCGTTTCTTTAGAGGTACTGACCAATATACTTACGCAACGAGTGGATTGAATACTTATTCGGTTTCTGCTACATCATCAAGTATTGAACTTGCACAATCAACAGTTTCATCACAAAGAAAATTTACACCAACATCGGTGAGTGGTGATGCTGGTACTGCAACAATTACGGTTACCGATAATAATACATCTAATCAATTTGTAAAAACTTATACATTTACTCGTTCTAAAAAAGGTGCACCAACTACAACAATTTTAGCGAACCCACAAGCACAAACTGTGGTTTCAAGTTCTCTTTCAGGTGTGAGTGCTCCGAATACCGTTCAAATAATTGTAAATGAGGGTGGTAGTAATTATACCTACGATAATTCATCTCCATATGGAAATTCAACTTTTAGAATTACGAGTGTTACAAGTGGTACAAATAATGGTGATGGAACTATTACTCCAAATACTCCTACAACTTCAACTCCTATAAATGGTGTAGTTACACTTTCATATGTAAATTCAGAAGGAACTTCATTCACTGGAAAAACTGTAAACTTTAATGTTGGTGTTGCAGCTCAAGGTGCAGATGGGGCTCCTGGTCCAACTGGTTCTATCGGAGAACCCGGTAAGCGTACAGCTACAAATATGGTTCATTATCAAGTAACATCAACTTCTGCACCATCAACACCAACTGCAACTTTATATGATTTTAGTACCAATACATTTACTGGACTTACTTCAAATTGGGGTACTGGTGCACCAACTTATGCATCGGGTAATACAAACAAATATTGGTATTCAACTTATACCGTAACTGAAACTACTGCTGGAACAGGTACGGGTATTCCAACATTTACATCACCTGTTCAAGCAATTGGATTTAGTGGATTGGTTTCATTTACTGCAAACGAAAAAATCGGTGATGGTTCAAGTGAATTATCATTTGGTGTAGCCGGAACTACTTTAATTAATGGTAGTAATATTTCAACTGGTAGGATTATTTCTACCAACTATGTAACGGGTAGTGGTGATGGATTTACTGATACCGGAGTTGAATTGAATTTGGATTCGGGTTCTTTTGCAGGAGAAAATTTTTATTTAGATGGTAATGGTAATGCTAAATTTAATGGAACTATAACTTCTGCTGCTGGTTCTATTGGTGGATGGACAATTGGTGCATCTACTCTGACAGGTGGTTCTACAACCTTATCAAACACGGGTAATATTACTGTTGGCTCATCAAATGATGTTGCAAGATTATCTTCATCTGATTCAACTTATAGAATATGGGTTGGAAATGCAACTGCTGCTTCTGCACCATTTAGAGTAACAAAAGCGGGAGTTTTAACTGCTTCAGGTGTAACTATTTCAGGTGCGGTTACCGCAACAAGTGGTACTTTTACTGGAGCTGTTAATGCATCAAGTGGTAATTTTACAGGATATGTAACTGCGGGTACTACAAGATTTGGAGCAGGTGTTCAAACTGGTAAGAATGGTATTTGGATGAATTCAGGAAACTATTGGTATGATAGTGGAGATTTTGCAGTAGGTGATGGTTCTACCAAAGGAATGGTTTGGAACTCTACTGCAGCAACACTAACAATTGGTGGTGATGTTAATATAGGTGGTTCTATCGCAAGTTCACTTTTAGCAAGTGGAGATAATATTTCTGCTCTTAATAATGATTCTCTTTATCAAGATAATGCATCAGATAAAACCGATGGTTCGGTTGGTGGATGGCAAATCACAACATCTACAATATCAGCAGGTAATGGTAGATTGGTATTATCAAATTCACCATATATTGCAGTATTAGATGCAACAAATGCTGTTAAAGTACAAATTAGAACCGGTGCATTAACTCCACTTACGAGTGGTGCTGGTACAACATTACCATCAAGAACAAATACGGTTTCTTGGCCTCTTTTAACCTATGGTGTTACTGGTCAAGCATTCTTTGGTGCAAGTACTACATTTACTCCTGCTTCTGCTGGGGTTTATTCGGGTACGGTAACTTGTGGTGCCGTTGGAACTGTTGCATCATGGAATACAAGTTTTAGTGGATACCTAAGTGTTTCTGCATATTTACAAATTTCTGATAATGCATCATTTAGTGGTACAACTAACATTTTTTTATTAAGTAGAGGTGAATATCCGGCCGGTACAACATCGGGTACTATAAGTTTCCCAGCAGGTGGTTCTGCGTTTTGGCAATATAATTTTGCTTCAACCTCACCTCATTATATTAGAATGGTGTGGCAGAGAACTGTTCAAGGTAATAATATTGCTTCAGGTATATCGTTTAATAGTGCCACCGCTACTTCAGCTGCATCAGTAGGTTCTACAACAATCAATCAAGTTGAATTAACCGATGAAGGATTTCAAGTTGTAAGAAGTTCGGCTTATTATTTTAAAGTTGAAAGAGAGGGATATGCGGGTGCTACTCCTTATGTCAAAGTTGGTGGTGATTTTTCTGCAACCGGTAATGTTATTTCTTATTATTCAGATAAACGATTAAAAGATATACTTGGTATAATAGATAATCCATTGGATAAAATTAAAAAATTAAATGGTGTTTATTATAAAAAGAATAAATTAGCAGAAGATTTGGGAATGGTAAATAAAATGAATGAGGGTAGAACTGAAGTTGGTTTAATTGCACAAGAAGTTAATGAGGTCTTACCTGAAATTGTACATCTAGCACCAATTGATATGGATACCGATACTGGTAAATCTCTTTCAGGTGAAAATTATTTAACAATAGATTATACAAAGGTTGTTCCTTTATTAGTTGAATCTGTAAAAGAACTCACAATGAAGATTGAAAAACTTGAAGAGGAAAATAAAAAACTAAGAGATGGCCACAATTAGTAGAAAACAATATGGTACTGGACTTGATGATGGGGGTAGTGATAACGACACTAGTTCGTATTATATTAGTGCTAAAACCATTAGTAATGATTTGGGATTGCCTTTGCAAACTCAGGTAGATTTACGAGCAATAGCAATTCTTACCAATTTTAAAACAGAGGCAGAATTAACTCTTGGTTCTGAAGCAAATGTTAGTATGATGGATTTTGATGGAAAATCATTTGTACTTACTGCTACCTCAATTAGTGTATCTCCAACATCTACAAGTTTTTCAAATACAGGAGGTACTCGTGATATAACTGTAACTGCTAATGGTAGTTTTTTATTATCAAATGTTCCTGATTGGATGTATTTTGTACCATCATTTGGTAGGACTTCCGTAACACTTACTTTATATGCTAATAATAATTCATTTCTTGGAAATTCTAGTAAAACAGCATCAGTTGGGTTTGTTGGTTCGGGTGGTGCAACTCGAGCAACATTAAGTGTTTCTATTGATGGAAATCCAGGAGTGTTTGATGTAACACCAAATAGTTCTCCCAATTATGTTAATTATTTGGGTACAACTATAAATTATACTGTAACATTATCAAACGAGGCAACTCCAACTGCTACATTATCAAATACAACTGGATTTGGTCTTGGTTCAATTACAAAAACATCAACTGGAACAAGTACAAGTATTTGGAACATTCCAGTTACAAGAACTCAAAATAATGGCAGTGATGATAAATCTACAGTTTTAACAATAAATGGTTCTGATGGAAATTCTTTTAATCAAAATAAACCATATACTATTATTCAAAACGCAAATTATTTTGTAGATATAAAATCAACCCCAACTACTTTTGGGGTAAATGGGGATACTATAACCGGTCAAACAATTTCATTTGATACACTTGGGAATTGGACGGCAACTATATCCGGGACTGATGCAGCTCAATTTTTTGTATCAGATTCAAATGGAACGGGTGGTACGGGTAAATCAATAAAAGTTTATGCATACTCAAATTCATTATTTTCGGCAAGAAATGCAAGGTTAACAATAGCAGTTTCATATAATAATGGAGTTTCTTCTACATCTGATTATGTGGATTTATCACAAGTTGCTTCTTTGGCCACAATGGCTATTTCAAAATCAGGAAAAAATGATTTTCCATATAGTGGTACTACTGATTCTTTTGCCTTAGATATTACACCTGATAGTGGTAATAATGGATGGAGTGTTTCTTTAAATAATTCAGTTGGGTCATCTTTCCAAATAAGTAAAACAAGTTCTACAAGTGGATTTGGTACATCAACTTTAACAGGAAATGGTGATACAACTATTTGGGTAAAAGCACTGGCACATTCAAGTTATACACAAACTCCAACGGGTGTAGTTACCGTTACTGCTTCTTATGGTGGTGCATCAGCTACATATACTGGAGTACAATTAAAAAAACCAAATAATATTAGTATTAATAGTGGTAATAATTTACAATTTATAACCGGTAATATTGGCCAAACTCAAACCGTAAATTTAACCATGAATTCTGATGCTCTTCTTAGTTGGAGTATTACTGCACCTTCATGGGTAACGATAAGTCCATCAAGTGGAACATATACTGGTTCTGCTCGGTCAATAACATTTACTGCAAATGAAATAAACCCATCATCAACTAATTCTAGACAAGGTACTATAACTGCTTATGCAGAAGGATTTTATTCACAAATAACTATAACCCAACCTGCATATCAAACCGTTCAGGTAGCACCAACTTCATATACTTGGGCACATAGTGATAATATTGCTTCTAAATATAATGTTACAATTAATTCAAATGCTGGATTTAAAATTACAAATGTTGGAACTGCTAATGAAAATAAATTTAAGTGGTTTGATTCTTCGGGTAATGAACTAACATTTAGTGGAACTCCTTTACAATATACAAACACAGGAACTGCTGTTCTTTTAAAGATTGCACCAATAGGAACAACAACAACTCGATATATTGGAACTTGGAGATTTGATACTCTTAATGGAAATACCGGTCCAAGTTTTACTGCTATTCAAAACGCACCACCATCATTATCATTATCACCCGCAACCCTAACTCAATTTGCACAATCAAATGCAACGGGTCAGTTGGTTACAATCACATCAAATACAAGTTGGACTGCTTCTATAACCGGAGCTGGGTTTGGTATATCAAGTACTGATTCTACTTATGGTACAACAAATATAAGTGGAACTGGAAATGGTGGAGTATGGGTAAACGCTACAAGTAATAATACAGGAGAATCTGCGAGAACGGGTACATTGACTGTATCAGTTTCGGGACTTGCTGACCAAACTCGTTCGGTATCACAGGCTGCATTACCAACTTTTGGTACGGCTGATATTACTGCAACTGGATTTGATGTTGATTTAAATGGTACGATTACCGAACCAACTGTTACAACAACCGGAACTAATAAAACTATAACATATACTACTGCTTCCAATAGTGGTACTACATATACAAAAGCAGCTGGGTTTCCTTTGGTAACTTCAAATACCACAAGATATTGTAACATAACCGTAACCGTTCCTGCTGGTTATCATAACGCAGGTAGAACCGTTACAAAGACAGTATCTGCTACTCAAGAATTAATTCCAACATTTACTTCTGCAGATATAACTCTTACTGGATTTGATGTAAATTCTGCAGGTACAATTACTGCACCAACCACAACAAGACCTACGGGTGGTACTCTTGTTTATTCAACTGCAACTGATGGTGGTGGTACTACTGTAACTGCTGCAAATGGATTTGCTCTTGTAAATGTAAATACAACTCGATATGTAACATATACCGTAACTGTTCCAGCTGGGTATTATAATACGGGTGGTTCGGTTTCAAAATCTGCCTCGGCAACTCAAGAACCCGCATCAACTTTTGCATCCTCCGATATTTCAATATCGGGATTTGATGTTAACTCTGCTGGTACAATTACCGCACCAACAATTTCACCATCGGGTACGATTGTATATTCAACTGCTACAAATGGGGGTGGTACAACTTATACCAAGGCTGCAGGTTTCCCATTAGTAAATGTAAATACAACTCGTTATTGTACGGTGACAGTTACCGTTCCTGCCGGATATTATAATGCAGGTGATTCAGTTTCAAGAAGTGTTTCGGCTACCCAAGAACTTGCAACCACATTTACATCTGCAAATATTTCTATAACTGGATTTGATGTTGACCAATATGGTACGATTACTGCACCAACAATATCTCCAACTGCGGATAGTGTTGTATATTCTCAATATAGTAATGGAACTGGAGAAAAACCAGTTCCTCCTACTAAATTTAGTTTGGTTAGCGTGAATACTTTACGATATGTAACCGTTACCGTTACCGTACCCAATGGTTATTATAATCAAGGAGATACTATATCAAGGACGGTTTCAGCTACACAAGAAGAACGATATTATGATTACGATGAAATATCAATTAGTGGATTTGATGTTAATTCTGCTGGTACGGTTACAGTACCAACTACATCTGCAACTGGAAATCCTACTATTACTGTAACTTATGATGGAGGAGCTGCAGTTTTAACAAAAGGATATCCATTATCACTTTCTGCAGTAACAAGAACTGCAACCGCAACGGTTACCGTTCCCTCGGGGTGGTATAATAGTGGTGGTTCTCAATCGAGAAGTCAAACTGCAACTCAAGAAGCAGCAGAATTAACAGGTTGGTTGTATTACTCATATACATCAACAACTGAAAGACCTGATTTTTATTTAGGTGCCTACGGCGGTGTTTATTCAAATCCTGATTTTTGGGGTGCAAATGATTCTTCACAAAAGAGTATGAGTTTTTCAATAAGAACTAATATTCCGGTTGAATGTAAAATTACAGAAGTAGGCCATCCAAATTTTTCATTATACGATGCAGATGATGCTTTATTATATGAGGTAACGGTCACTACACAAACTGATGGAATCACTCCATATTTAACTCATTTTAAATTAAAAGTAAATGCACCCTCTGCAGGTACATCTATATCAACAATATTACAATTAAGAATTGCAGCAGTTGCAAATAAAAATCTTGATGTTGAAATTGTTCTGGGTAGAACAGCAAATAGTGGTGGTGGAACTGTTGATACTGGTGTTGTAGTACAACCACCTACGGTAAAAATAATACAAGTTTAATAACTATGACAGAAGAAATAATTTTAACAAAAGAAGAGTGTGATTGGATTTTATCACTTTCTGGTGATTTTACACGAGGTGGTGTGACCCATGATGGTAAATCTATTGAAATAACAGATTATAGAACTTGTTATGAATACACATTAGAAAATCATGAAGAACTAAGTAATTTAATATTAAATAAAATAAAAAAATTTAATGTTAAATCTTTACCAAGTGAATTAACAATTGTTAGATACGAACCCGGCCAATATTTTAAAGTACATATTGATAGTGGATATGGTCATGAATATAGATATAGAACGGTTTCTATTCAATTATCTGATGAATCTGAATACAATGGGGGTGATTTAATGGTTTGGTTAAAAACCATAGATGATGTAGAATTTGCTGTATGTGCATCAAGAAAAATTGGCAATGTTGTAATTTTTGATTCATCACTTAAACATGAAGCCGAAGAAATTTTATCAGGTACACGATATGCTTTAGTTTTTTGGTTAAAAAAAGAAGATTTTGTATAATTATAGATTGAAGATTAATATGTTATGACAAAAATTTCCGGCAAAGAATTAATTAAATTTCACGATGCACTAAAACAATATTTTGTACAATATAATACTGAAATTGATACAAATGATGTTGCTGCAATAATAAACGAGTGGACAACCGATGAGGATAGATTATATACTCATAATGGATTAAGAAAGGGTGTACACAAAATTTTAATTTGTACCGGTGCTGGTAATACGATTGTTGGTGGTGCCGATATGTGGGTAAACGATTTTTTAAATTTAGTTTGGCCTACTTTACCTTTACGAAAAACTTGGAAACTTTTAATAGATTCTAAAAGACCAGTTCAGTTTGACCAAAAATCCATACCAAAAGGAATTACTTATCATTTTCACGGAGATAATCCTGAAGTAACTGAAGAATGGTTATCGGAGGCTCAAGAGATTCATATTCTCCACCCACACTACCATAAAAGACCTCACATCTGGCACCACGAGGATAAATTTAAAACAGTATTTGTTCATGCATATGCAAAAGATATTGTGAATGTTTTAAATAAAATTCCCGAATTAAATTTATTACAAACTCAAACATATATTGATGAAAAATTTTACGATGAATTTTTATCAACATTTAAAAAACGAATTTGGATTGGAAATAATTGGTCATCTTTACTCGATGATTATCCAAACTATACTTATCAAATTCCAAACTTATATCAATTCAAACATAACTTACCCCTATCAGGACATATAGATAATGGAAAACTTGGGTTTGCATCTCGTGCGGAAACTCGTAAATGTTTACATTGGATGCATGGACATAAGGGATATGCCTTAACATCTCAATACGATGTTAGAAACCTAAGAGATACTACAACTTACACTTTACCTGATATTGATATTTACCAATGGGACCCAGAAATCCATCATCAATTTATGTTAAAAAATTGGGGAATTTTTCATGGTGCATATTTCCAAGAACCATTTGGATATTCAATTTTTCAGGCAGTGGATTATGGAAAATTACCTATCATAAATTACGATTGGGCTCCTGAAGTAAATTACCGGTATCGTGCAAAAACTAAGATGGAATTTGATAAAATGGTAAAAACTATTTTGAAAGATTCTTATGAAACACGAATAGAAAATTTTATCAGATTGAAGGAATATATGTTAAAATTTGGTAATGTTGAAAAATGGGTAGATGACATTAGAAATATAATTATTCGTTAAAAAATATATTTTTATATAAATATATATCGTTTGGTGAAAAGTTGTATATTTATATTGGGGGTAGGGGGACAGACACTAAGACACTATAAAAATAGACAATATAAAAGAAAATATAGACACTAATAACTAAGACACTATGGGATTAATAAATTTTAGTTTAGTAAAACAGTTTTTTACAAATAATTTTGTAGAAAAAGTAGATTCAGAAGGAGATGAATATGTAGAATATTCTCCTGTATTATATCGTTGGACTCATGGAGCCACTGATTTACATTTGGGTGATGGTTTATTAATTTATTCTACTATCCAATATATGAGAGCAAAAACTTGTGTTTGTTTAGGTAGTGGTGGTGGATTTGTTCCACGAATAATGTCTCAAGCAAGAATGGATTTACATGACCATGGAATATTTGAAGGATTAAAACAAATGGAATGGGGTGATGTTGGTACTACAATTCTTGTTGATGCATGTAATGGTATAAATGGTGTAACTGACTGGGCTCCAAAAACATCTTTTATGAGACAACATTTTGGGTGTCAGTTTATAATAGATTCAACTACAAATGCATTCTACAATTATTTTGTAAAAGAAGATATTAAAATTGATTATTTACATATAGATGCAGGTCATTCTTATGAAAATGTAAAACAAGATTTTGAGTTATACTCATCTATACTTTCAGACCATGGCATAATTTCAATACACGATACTGATATTTCTTATCAAGAACAACACATTAAAACAAACGATTTTGATGATGAAGATGATAAATATGAAAAATGGCAAGATTACTCTAATGGCCCATCTCGTTTTGTAAAAGAATTATCAAAAAATCCTGATTGGGAAGTTTTCAACTTTTTCAATAATGGTACATTAAGAACAAAACCAGCATCAACTGGTTTAACATTTGTTCAAAAATGCAAAAAATAAATTTAGTTACAGTTGTAGGACATAATACCACTTTACTTCCACATATGTTAAATCACTACAAAAATATTGTAGATGAAATATATGTGGTTGTATATCGTCAACACGAACTTGATGGTATTTTAGAAGATGTAATTAATCTTGGTATTAAACCATATAAAGTAGTTACTGAACCAAAATTTAATTGGGAACGGGTAACCGAGTTATACAACGAAGTAAAAGAAACTAAACCAAACGAGTGGTGGGTAGTTTCGGATGATGATGAATTCCACATTTACCCCAAACCAATCAGAGAAATGATTCATGAGTGTGAAGAAAATGATTGGGAGTTTATTACTGGTGGTTTTGTGGATAGAATAGGAGAGAATGGTACTTTTCCCCAAGTTAGTAGCCTAACTGATGTTTGGAACGAGTTCCCACTTGCAGGTTTCTTTAGATATCCTATGAGTGGGGCTTGCCCAAATAAAGTGTGTGTAATGAAAGGTTCGGTGAGAGTAACTCCCGGTCAACATTATGTAGATTTTGGTGATGGAACTAATTCTTGGGGAAAAGATAACATTAAACACCCAAAACGATATCCAATAGGAAGAGGTGAGGGGTTAGTTCAAGTTCATCATTTCAAATGGGATTCAACCGTTTTAGATAGGTTGAAAGAAGTTTCAGAAACAAAAGAAGATTATACCTACTGGCAGGAATATTTAAAAATGTATAAAGGTATTGAAATATTTGATTGGAAAATTGATATTAACAATCCTGAATTTATGTTTGAACGAGTGAATACAAACAATCATTGGGAATATTCCAAGTGGGATAGGTTGACCAAAAAAATTGTAATTATTTAAAATTAATATATTTATATATACAACTTAAAAATCAAAGTTATGGCTACAAAAACAAGTACAACAACAAATGAAACTCACCAAATTCTTGAGGAACGAAAAGTAAAAGCTTTAGAAAAAATTGCTAATTCTTTAGACGCACTTACAATTTGGTTTGAAGAAATTGATAAAGATGCATGGGGCCCAAGAATCGAATGGTATATGTCTTTATGGAAAGAAAAATACATCGATGGGGACGATAAAAAATAAAATAGATGGAAAAGTTAGGAATTATTGTTCCTTACCGAAATCGTTATGAGCATCTCGAAGAATTCAAAAAATCAATAGTTGAATATCTTGATTCAAATTCATATGAAAATTATGTAATTATTATTGTTGAACAAGATGATGCAAAATTATTCAATCGTGGGATGTTACTTAACATCGGTTTCAAAGAAGCAAAGGAACATGGATGTGATTATGTAGTATTCCACGATGTGGATATGTTACCAATAAATGTAGATTATTCTTATTCAGATAAACCACTACATCTTTCTACTGATTTTATTTTAGAAGAAGGAGAAAAACCAAGAACCATTTTTGATGAATATTTCGGTGGAGTTACCCTTTTTCCCGTTGATAAATTTGAAGAGATAGATGGATATTCCAACAAATATTGGGGTTGGGGATATGAGGATGATGATTTAAAATTAAGATGTTTAGAAAAACATATTCCATTACAATCTCATAAGATTAAAAATTTTAAACCATTTGGAAAATCTTTAAAATTAAATGGTGTTAACGCATATGTTAAGGTAAAAAACACAATAGATTTTAGAAATAGTTTTTCAATTCATATTTCATTTTATCCCGATAGATTATATCTAAACCACGAAAAGGAATCAGATGAATTTACTGCATTTAGTATTCCCGGTTATGATTTAGGTATAAGTTACACATCATTTAAACGATATAATTTTTGTTTTTTTGATTCTAAACTTGAACCACATTATATCAATTCTAATATAAAACCAAATTATAAAACAAATATAATTGTAACTTATGATTCTTTATCTAAAGTTGCAAAGGTTTATCAAGATGGTGAGTTTATTGGAGATACAAATAGTTTTAAAAAAATGTATCCATATAATACAAAAGAATATTATTATTTAGGTGTTGGTAATCCTGAAAGAGAAAAAATACCAAACTTTTTTAAAGGATACATTGATTCTTTCGCACAATGGGATAAAGTATTATCGGATATCGAAATATCCGATATCACAAAAAATGAAACTCGTTTGTTAAATCAAAATTTTCATAATTACAATTCATCAAAATCTTTAAATACCTACTATAACGCAAATTACATTGAACATTATAAACTAATGGATTTATCAGGAAATGAAAATTATGGTGAAATTGTAAATTGTGAAATAGTAGATATGGATATATTAGATTATACTGAAATAAAAGTTCCATATAGAAGAAAATCACTTTTTAAATCTTTAAAACACGATGAAAATGGATTTGATGGTCAGAAGTGGAAAGATAAACATACACGATATAATCAATTAAGATTTGTGAATGAAGTATCAAATCACATATCACTTATAAATCGCGATGGTTTATCTACATTAGAATATCATATTTATGGAAAAACTGAAACTGATAATATAATACATTTAAATGTTGGAATCTAAAAAATATAAAAAAGGTGTAATCGCAGGAAACTTTGATGTTATCCATCCTGGTTATATTAAAATGTTTAAAGAGTGTAAAGAAAATTCGGAAGAATTTATAATCTTATTACACACCGACCCTTCAATTGAAAGACCTGAAAAATTGAAACCAATTCTTTCAGTAGAAGAACGAGATGAAATTTTAATGAGTATAAAATATATTGATAATATTTTTACTTATACCCATGAAAGAGACCTTGTTGAACTTTTAGAAATGTTAAAACCAAATGTAAGATTTTTGGGAGATGATTATAAAGGTAAATCATTTACAGGTTCTCATTTAAACATACCAATTCATTACTTAGACCGTTCGCATGGTTGGAGTACTACTAAATTTAAAAAGTTAATTGCAGAAACAATAAAATGAAATTAGGAGTTTGTGTACCATATCGAAATCGAGAGGCCCATTTAAAAGAATTTATTCCACAAGTTGGTAAATATCTTGAAGAACAAGGAATTGATTATCAAATTTATTTTTGTCACCAAGTTGATGATAAATTATTTAATAGAGGTGCAACTAAAAATATTGCTGCAGAATGGGCATTCAAAGAAGGATGTGATTACATCGTTTGGCATGATATCGATATGATACCCGAATCAGGATGTGATTATTCTTTTCCTGAAAAACATCCAATCCATATTGCAACTAATATTTCACAAATGAATTACGAACTAAAGTATGAAGAATACTTTGGTGGTGCAGTTTTATTCTCAAAAGAACAAGTTGAAAAAACCAATGGTTACTCAAACGATTATTGGGATTGGGGAATGGAAGATGATGACCTTTTTTGGAGATGTCAATTAGAAGGTTATACAAACAATTCTTATATGGATTATCCAACACAAGAAGAAACTTATTTACACTTTGATGGATTTAATTCACATATTAAAATTGATAAACATTCAGAGTTAAGAAATGTAACATCTCGTTCTCATACAATTTCAGTTTTAGTTCGTGCAAATCAACAAGAAGAAAAAGTTCCAATTTGGTTAGTAGGTGATACTGAAAGAAGATTTTGTGAGTATCCTATTTTAAGAAGGCCGGGTTATGATTATGGAATTTCATACAATAACTCTCGTGCATATACAGCACAACTTTGGGATTCCGAACAAAATCATTTATACCAATGGATGAAAAGATATGAGAATCAATGGAGTTGGGTAACACTTTCGGTTGATACATCAAATCAAAATATCCACTTTTATTTAAATGGAAAAGAATCAGATTCACGATGGGGGACAGGAACACCCTCTCCACTTCATTACGAGGGTAGACTGAAGAGTTATGGTTTAGATGATTGGTATATTGGTACAACAACGTCGGTAGGTAAGAAAGAGGTTAATAGGTGGTTTAAAGGGGATGTATCAAAAGTAATGATTTGGAATCGCGCATTATCATCTAATGAAATTGAAAACTTACACAAAGATTTACCAACTGATGGATTGAAATTACATTATGATTTTAACAATCCACAACAACAAAATTCTCCATATACTGCAATCGATTTTAGCGGTAGTGGAACTCATGGTACAATTCATAGATGTGAAGAACAAAAAGAAGAAATTAAAATTCCATATACAGTAATTCCACATAGAAAACCGGGTAGATTGAGATGTTTACCACATAAAGATGAGGGGTTGGTGAAAATAGATGGAGTTGATAAATGGGCAAAAGGAGAAACTACTGCAAGAAACGAAAGAAGATATGTTTTACAAATGCAACAAGGTAGTTGGGATTACAAATCCGATGGAATGAACTCATTAAAATATGAGTTAGTTGGCGTAGAGGAACTCACTCCTAAAGCTAAAATGATAAATGTAAAATTTTAATATATATTATTAAATAAAATTGAGTTATGTCACAAGAAATAGATTTAAAAAAATTATATGCCGGAGATAATCCTTTTTACTTAGATGTAAGAGATAATCTAAATAAAATAGGCACCGGAATGTGTTTAGCAAAGTGGACACAAGTTACAATGCACTTGCAATTAGGACATACCCATTCTTGTCACCACCCAAAAACTCATGCAATTTCTCCATCCGAGATTAAAAGAAATCCATCAGCACTTCATAATACAATGTATAAGAAGAGAAAACGAAAAGAGATGTTGGAGGGCCATAGACCGGATGAGTGTGATTATTGCTGGAATGTGGAAGATAACTCTGACAGATTTTCAGATAGAACTTTCAAATCTGCAGAATCATGGTCATATCCACACTATAAAGAAATCACTCAACTTGGTTGGAGAGAAGATTACAATCCCAAATATGTAGAAGTTGCATTCTCAAATGCTTGTAATTTTGCATGTTCATATTGTGGTCCTGCATTTTCATCGAAATGGATGGAGGAAGTTACCAAACATGGTTCATACCCAACAACTGATAAATTTAACGATTTATCTTATTTAGTCGATGAAAATAAAAAACCATTCAAACAAACAGAATACAATCCTTATGTTGAAGCTTTTTGGAAATGGTGGCCTGATTTATACAAAGACCTTCATACATTTAGAATTACTGGTGGCGAACCTTTGATGTCAAAAGATACATGGGATGTATTGGATTATATTATTGATAATCCAAATCCAAACAGAGAATTAAATTTAGCAATAAATTCAAACTTAGGAGTTCCTGATAAATTAATTGATAAGTTTATTGAAAAAATTTCTCGAATATGCGAAGAATATAGAGTTAAAGAATTTGTAGTATTCACATCAGTAGATACTTGGGGAGAACAAGCAGAATATACAAGAAACGGACTTGAATTTAATCGTTTTTGGGACAATGTAAATAAGTTACTTACAAAATGTCCAAGAATAAATTTAACATTTATGTCTACATATAATGCATTATCAGTTCCTAATTATCATAAACTTGTTCAGGGGGTTTATGATTTGAAAAAAGAATATGGTTCTCCTGATAGATATTGGGCTTCGGCAGCATTTTTAGATACATCATATCTCAGATACCCATCACACCAAACTGTACAGGTTATACCTCAAGATTTTGCCAACAATATATTTTATCAAGCACAGCTTGCAGATTTCTTAGCAGTTCCACTATTTGAGAACAAATATATTGGATACTCTGATATTGAAATTCAAAAAATAAAACGAACATATGATTGGATGATATCTGTAAAATCAGATGAAACCTTACTAAGAAATCAATATAACTTTGGTAAATTTTTTCAAGCACACGATGATAGAAGAGGAACTAATTTTAAAAAAGTATTTCCTGAATTTGCAGAGTTTTTTGACTGGACAAAAACAATTAAGTTATGATAAAAGAAGAAAGATTGCGTTTTAATGGAAAACGTGCTTGGTTTGTTACCCCCGAGAACAAATATGGATTATCAAAATATCCTTTACGAAATATAACCAATAGTAATTTTACATTTCTTGTAAAAACACGAGTTAATTGGGATGTAATGGACACAAATGTAGAATTTGGAAAAGAATGTGGTATTTTGGTAAAAAATGGAAAACATCTTGGCCTTTCCGCTGTAAAATCATATGATGGTGAACATGCATATGCAAAAGGAACTATTTGGACGGTAATGGATGATGGTTCGATTAAAAATTGGGATGTTTTATTTAAATTAAATTGGGAAGAATCTGATTGGGATAAAGAATATAATTTAGCATTTTCAGTAAATTTAGAAAAAAAATATTTTTTTGTTTATGGAGATGGTAAAATTTCAAGAATTGACTATGAAGGAGAATTAGTGGATTATACCACATCTTGGTTATGGTTTGGAGCATCAAACCCATTAGATAGTTGCCCTGATGAATTTAAGAATTTCTTCTATGGAGATATTATAAATGCAGGAATTTATTCAAGTGCATTAACAATTGATGAAATAGATAAAATATATAGTGATTTAGAAAATAATTTTGATTTATATAACCCTGTATGTTTTTTTGATTTTAGAAAAAGAACACCTTATAAAATTTTAGATATATCCAATACAGGAAATAATCTAATCAAGTTTGATACACGATGGATGGATTCGATTTAAAAAATATACCAAATATATATTTTGTTTTAGATTTTAAAGGACCGGGTGGGTATATACCACTTGGCTATACAAAACATGGATTTAGTAATTTAATTCAGACAAAATTAAATGATATTAATGATGAAGTGTTTGTAGGGCATTATGCATCAGTCCAAGCCCCAAGCACTTTTTATAAAAATAGAACTGCCGAATTTTCAAATTATATAGTTGAACATACAAAAAATACTAAATTTGTATTAACCCATGAAATAAAAGATAATATAGAAAAAAATTCTATTTATTTAGTAATATTGGAATCACTAAATATAAATAATATGTTTGAGTATTACTCAGATGATTTATTTCCAATTGAAGATTTTTTTTCACCCACATTACTAAAACTTATTAAAGAAAATACAAATTTTAAAATAATCTTTGTAGATGCAGGTGAGGGTGCATATTCACACGATTTAAAATTATTATATAAAATAAAAGATTTTTTAGATAAAAATAAAATAACTTCAAAGAAAAAAGTAATAATAACAACAAATAACAATTTTATAACAGATATAAAAAAATTACCTGAATTTAAAAACTTTGAAGGTCAAATAGATTTATATTGTAATAATCATTTAATCAACTCCGCTGGGAGATTTATAAGTCATCTAAGAACACATCAGAGTAACACAATTGTTGAAAACGGTTACACATATTCAATACAAAATGAAATACATACCAATCCAAGAGAAAAGTATTTTTTAATGTATAATAGAAATGGAGAACGAATGCATCGAGTGTGGTTTGTAAATCAACTTTATAAAAGAAATTTAATAGATAAAGGATTTATATCTTTCTTTGGAAATCATCATTTAGATAAATTCTTTAGTGGTTCGAATTTCTATCCACAACTTTGTTTTAATAATGATGATATATTGGATATGAAAGAGAACTATAAAAAATTTAATCCATTGGTAATTGATAGTGATAATCCGGATAAAATTACTTTTTTTCATAATTTTCTAAGTAGAAAGGATGAATATGAAAAATCATATTTTACAATTGTATCTGAAACAAACGCAGAATCTGAATATTGTTTTATTACGGAAAAAACAATAAAACCAATAATGAATTTGCACCCATTTGTTGTTCTTGGAAATCCTAAAACCTTGGAGGTTTTGAAATCTATGGGATTTGAAACATTTGATAAGTGGTGGGATGAGAGTTATGATGATGAATCTGATTTTAAAACTCGTGGCATTAAATTAATAAAATTAGTTGAAGATTTGTGTTCAAAAACACACGAGGAGTGGAAGGTCATGCTAGAAGAAATGAGTGAGTTATTAATTAACAATAAAAATACTTTACACAAGTTAGCAACTTCAAAGCATGCACAAAAAGAATTTTTTGATAAAATAATAGATAAAATGATATGAGAATATTAATCACAGGAGGTGCAGGTTACCTTGGTTCGGTTTTGGTAGATAGATTACTTGATGGTGGTCATGAAGTTACCGTTTTAGATAATTTGATGTATAATCAAACATCATTAATTCATTACTCATACAACAAAAGATTCCATTTTATTTATGGAGATGTACGAGATAATGCATTATTAGAAAAAGTTGTACCAAACTTTGAAGTTATTATTCCTCTTGCAGCAATCGTAGGATTTCCTGCTTGTGATAGAGATAAAGATTTAGCAACTGCAGTAAACTATACTCATGTAAAAAAGATATGTGATTTAGTGGGTGGTTCGGATGTACGAGTTGTATATCCAAATACAAATAGTGGATATGGTATAGGAGAGAATGGTGAGTGTACTGAAGAAAGTCCACTTAACCCCATATCACATTATGGAGTGACCAAGGTTAATGCTGAGAGAGAAGTATTGGCCATCGGTGGTATTTCGATAAGACTTGCCACCGTATTTGGTTCATCACCAAGAATGAGAATGGATTTATTGGTAAACGAGTTTGTTTACAAAGCACTTACTGATAAATACATTACCATTTTTGAGAAAAACTTCAGAAGAAATTATATTCATATCCGAGATGTTGCAAAGACATTTGAATATATGATAGAAAATTATCAAAAATTCCAAGGAGAAGTATTTAATGTAGGGCTTACATCTGCAAACCTAACCAAGGCTCAGTTGGTAGAAAAAATCAAAGAATATGTTCCTGATTTCGCAATAACTTATTCTGATTTTTATCAAGACCCTGATAAACGAGATTACTTAGTTTCAAATGCCAAAATCGAATCAACGGGTTGGACACCCGATTGTAGTTTAGATGATGGTATAGAAGAACTCATCAAAACTTATACAATTTTAATACAAGATTTATCATCAAAATATAGGAATGGTTTCCCATTAGGTTATGGCACAAGGACGTAGTATATTTTACAAAGAAAGAGATTGGAATGATTTTCATTTCTACAATGGTTCGGTTTTACCACAAGTAAAAATCGTTCAACCATCAATTTATCATGAAATTAGAGGTAGTATAACAACAACCTATCATTCAGATTATTATGATAGATTACTACCTGCAGCAGATAGAAATAATGGATTATCATTCAAACACGATAGATACTCTAAATCCAAAAAAGGAGTTCTTCGTGGTTTGCACTGGGATGAGAAAACTTGGAAATTGGTTTCGTGCCCACATGGTAGAATTTATTTAGTAGTTTTAGATGTGAGAGAAAAAACCCCTGATTTTGGTAAATGGGAATCTTTTATTTTATCACCCGAAACGGGAACTCAAGTTTTAGTTCCTCCTTATTTTGCAAATGGACATTTTGTAATGGAAGATGATTCTATTTTTTCTTATAAAATGGCATACGAGGGAGAATATAACGATGAAAACAAACAAAAAACAATACTTTGGAATAATCCACAATTTAAAATAGAGTGGCCAACCGATAATCCTATATTATCAAAAAGAGATGCAAATGGAAATTAAAAATTTACAATACCACGAAGACCGATGGCTAGATAGTAATTGGTCAAAAGAAGAACTAATTGGATTTGAAGATGATATTATCAAACATTGGGAAAATGGTGAGATAAAAGGACCAATTCATTTATCAAATGGAAACGAAGATGAGTTAATTGAAGTTTTCAAAAAAATTTCACCAACCGATTGGGTATTTTCAACTTGGAGGTCTCACTATCATGCACTTTTACATGGAGTTGAAGTTTCTACATTAAAACAAAAAATTCTTGATGGTAAATCAATAACAATAATAGATAAAGAATCTAAATTTTATTCTTCTGCAATTGTTACTGGTATTTTACCGATTGCATTAGGAGTTGCTAAATCAATCAAACTAAAGGGTAGTGATGAAAAGGTTTGGTGTTTTGTTGGAGATATGACCTTTGAAACGGGATTTTTTTACGAAATTCACAAATATGCAAGAAATTTTGATTTACCTCTTTATTTTGTAGTAGAGGATAATGAAGTTTCTACAAACACACCAACATCCGCAACATGGGGTGGAATCCAACGAGAAATCCCATCAGATGTAATTTATTATAAATACAATTCAAAATATCCACATTATGGGACAGGAAAATGGGTAGTATTTTAAATTTTATAGAATTATTTAGAGAAAATGAATTTCCTGATTGGTGTTTTTTTGGTCCAACAAATCAAAAAATAAATAAATCATTTTCAAAAACAATATATCCGGAAATTAAAAAAGGATGTAATAATTTTATACTAATAGAACCAACCGAATCATTTAAAGGTTTTACAAAATATTTACAATCAAATGAGATAATTGAATTTATTTCATTTATAAAAAAAAATAATATAAAATTGTTACTTTCATCTTTAGCAGATCCTCCTACTGAAGAAAATTATATTAATTTAGTAAAAGAATTAAAAAAACGAGATGTATATGATAATTGTTATTTTATAACATCAAATTGCAATATTGTAAATGATAAAACTTTTTCATTTCATTTCTTTTTAGAAGATTATGTAAAAAGCAAAAACCTAATATTCAACCAAGAAACGGATTTGGGTTATACGAGTAAAGAAATTTTGATAGAAGAATTGGATGAGTATAGAAACAAAAAATTTTTATGTTTTAATAAAACAATAGATAAACAACATCGTTATTCATTATATCATGATTATTTATCAAACGATTTTAGTGATTCATATTTTAGTTTTTTAGAATTAGAAGGAATTCATTGCAATCCATATCAGGGAAAGATTTACGAATTAGATTATTATTTAAAAAATATACCTATTCAACTGGATACCAATAACAATTTTAATTTTACATCAAGTAACACATTAAAAAAAGAATTATTTTTAGATTCTTGCATACATTTGGTAACCGAAACATCTTTTCATGATAATGAATTATTTTTATCAGAAAAATTAATAAAACCAATTATAAACTATCAACCATTTATTGTATTCGGCCCACATTTATATTTAAAAGAATTAAAAAAAATAGGTTTTAAAACATTTTCTGATTTTTGGGATGAGAGTTATGATTTAATTGAAAATCCAAAAGATAGATATTTTCAATTATCAAACCTTGTTTTGGAATTAAATAAAAAATCAATAACTGATTTAAATAAGTTATATAAAGAATTAAAAGATATTTGTATATTTAATAGAGACCATATTAATAATTTAGAAATTTCTACCTTTGATTATTATTTTAATAATATATTAAATGAAAAAAAATAAAGAAGATATATTAAATGAATATGTTTGTGTTCAACCATTTAAACACATAGAATATTTTAAAGACCATGCAACATTATGTTGTCCTACTTGGTTGAGCACACAACTTCGCTATAAAAAGAAAGAAGATGGTACATTAGATTATGATGTATGGAATTCTGATATTGCAAATGAAATACGAAAATCAGTAATGGATGGTTCGTATTCACATTGCGATAAATCTGCATGCCCACACCTCAGTACTTTAATACATACACAAAAACCCAGTGGATTTTTTGTACCAAAAAAACAACTTCCATTTACTATGTTTGATGGATTTGTTATAGATGATAAAAACATAAGTTCAGGACCAGGTTCTATTAATTTTACATATGATGACAGTTGTAATCTAAAATGTCCATCTTGTAGATTGCATGTAATAATGGCAAAACCAAACGAAATAATAGAAATAGATGATATTACTGATTTTATAAAAACAAAGGCATCTAAAGAGGCAAGAAAATTAGCAATTACAGGTAGTGGAGATCCATGGGCTTCAAAATCTTTTAGAAAATTTTTAATTGAGTTTGATCCTGCTTTATGGCCTAATTTAGATGATATATATCTTACTACAAACGCAAATTTATTTACTGAAAAAAATTGGAATAGAATAAAAAATGCTCATCCGTATGTAAAATCAGTTGAAATATCAATTGATGCAGCTACAAAGGAAACATACGAAAGGAAAACTAGATTGGGTGGTAATTGGGAAGTATTAATGGAAAATTTAGATTTTATCAGTTCAATTGAATCTATACAAAATTTAAGATGTTCATTTGTAACTCAATTAGATAATTTTCATGAAATGAGACAATTTGCAGAGTTGATTTATGATAAATTTAAAAAAAGAATAGAAAAACAAAACTATTCAGAGGCAACATTAGTTTACTTTGGTAAGATATATCAATGGGAACACATGAGTTCGGAAAGTTTTTTACAAAAATCAATTTGGAGAACCGATCATGAAAAATATAATGAATTTGTTGATGAGGTAAACCGATTATATGAATTTGATAAAATTTTTATTCAATCTAATTTTACTGATTTACTAAGAGGAACAAAAGTAATTTAAAAATTATATATTTATATAAAATAAAGGATATGAAAAATAAAAAGGTTTTAATAACAGGTGCCAACGGTCTTGTTGGTAACTATATGGTTCAAAAGTGTATTGATAGAGGTGCATTTGTAACGGCGGTAGATATCCACATACCACAAAATCAATTAGAAAAATACGGAACTTCAGGTCAGTATAAATTTATTAATGCCGATTTACGAGAATTCTCAAATTGTAAAAAAGTCGTAGAAGGACAAGATGTAATCTTTCACATCGCAGGTGTAAAGGGTTCTCCAAAACGAGCAATGGAACAACCGGCAGATTATTTTGTACCAATGTTACAATTCAACACCAATATGATGGAAGCAGCAAGATTGGAAGATGTTGAATGGTATGTGTACACATCTACGGTTGGAGTTTATCAACCAGCAGAAGTATTCTTTGAAGATGATGTATGGAAAACATTCCCATCTGAAAAAGATAAGTACGCAGGATGGGCAAAACGATTGGGAGAATTACAAGCAGAGGTTTATTCGGTATCATACGATTGGAATAAGGCATCAATTGTAAGACCTGCAAACATTTATGGTAGACATGATAACTTTGGTCCTGAATCAACCGTTATAGCATCTCTTATAAAGAGGTTATTTGGTGAGAAGGAACATCCACTTGTTTGTTGGGGAGATGGTTCTCCTATTAGAGATTTTATCTACGCTGGCGATGTTGCAGATGGTATCATTAAGGCATACGAACAACAACTAACACATCCAATCAACTTGGGTAGTGGAACTGGTGTAACCATTAAAGAACTTGCAGAAACTCTTGTAGAAATTTACGAAGAAATGTATGGAGTTAGAGTTGATATTGAATGGGACCCAACAAAACCAAATGGTGATACAAAAAGATTGATGAGTACCGAGAGAGCAGAATCATTTGGTATCATTCAACAAGTATCACTTAAAGAAGGATTAAAGGAAACAATCGATTATTACTTAAACGAATATAATAAATAAAAAAATGAAAAAAACAGACAAGATTTTAGTTACGGGAGCAAGTGGATTTATTGGTTCACATTTATTAAGGTTACTTTGGGAAAAAGGTTACAAAAATCTCCGTTCAACATCATACTCACGAGGATTGAGAAATGACTTTGAGGGAACTGAAAATGTAGAACACATGACTGGAGATTTACAAGATGGTGAATTTTGTAAAAAAGTATCTGAAGGTGTGAATGTAGTTTTCCATTGTGCAGCGAATACATCAAATGCATTGGATACTAAAGAAAATCCACTACTCCATGTAACACCTAATGTTGAAATGAATGTAAATCTTATGGAACAAAGTTGGAGAAATGGTGTAGGTAAATTTCTATTCATTTCATCTAATACAGTTTATCCTGATATGAAGGATGAGTTTTGTACCGAAGATATTAATGTTCATGCAACCCCAACTTTCCCAATTTATGGTGCAGTTGGTAATATGAAAAGATATGGTGAATTACTTTGTGATTATTTCTCACACCAGATTCATAATCCAATGCAATGTTTGATTGTAAGACCTTCAAATGCATTTGGACCAAATGATAAATTTGATTACGAAAAATGTCATGTTACTCCTGCAAACATTCGTAAAGTTGCAGATGGATTAAATCCAATTCCAGTATGGGGTGATGGTTCTGAAATCAGAGATTTACTTCATGTTGAAGATATGGCAGACGGGTTCATTTGGGTTGCAGAAAATAACGATACTTTCAACATCTTTAATGTTGCGTATGGTGAAGGTTTTAGTGTAAATGAAGTGTTAGGTTGGATTAAAGAAATTGAAGGAAATGATAATCCTGTTTCTTATGTAAACAACAAGGCACCAATGATACCAGTTCGTTTATTATCATCAAAGAAAATAAATGCAGCAGGTTGGAAACCAAAAAGAGATTTGAAACAAGCACTTAAAGAAACGCTTGAGTGGTATAAAGAAAACAAACATCAGTATAATCCAAATTCAAAACCATAATGAGTTCACCCGAATATACACCATATGTAGATAACCTTGTTGATGCAATGGAACTTTGTATGGCAGACCCATCTACAATTTTCATAGGACAACAAATTGTTTATTATGGAAATCCAATGAGTAAAACAATTGAGGGTTTACCAAAAGAAAGAATGATTGAAACTCCGGTAATGGAAGAAACTCAAATGGGTATGACCGTAGGTCTCGCCATGGCAGGACATCAAGTAGTTTCGTTTTATCCTCGTTGGGATTTTCTTATTTGTGCAGCAAATCAATTAGTAAATCACTTGGATAAATTAGAGGCAATGTCCGATGGTGAGTGGAAACCAAATGTAATCATCCGAGTTGGTAAAGGTTCTGATAAACCATTAGACCCGGGTCATCAACACAAGGCAGATTATTCTGATGAGTTTTCATCTATACTTAAACATATACCCGTAATTAAATTAGATTCACCTGATAAAATACTACCAGCATACAAAACTGCATTAAAACAAGGTGGTCCTTGGATTTTAGTAGAATATCCTGAATTATATTATGTTAATTAAAAGAATTTTTGATGTTGTTGGTCCAAGTGGATTTATTCCAAATGGTTGGAATTGGAATTATATTGAAGATTTTTGGAATCATAGTTTTTATATAAATCATGATTTTATACAAAAATTTAATTCAAAATATATCCAAGTACCTGTATTTGATTGTAATTTAAATTTACCATTGGATTTAAAAAATATTCACATTTCCGATATTAGTTTTAATAGCACACAAAAAACAATTTCAGATAATACCGGTACGGATGATTTATATTTTATTACAATACACCCATATGGTAGTGTAGATACTTGTACTGGTAGAAATACAAATTATCATGAAAATGTTCATACTTTAGATTTTATTTCTGAGATATCAAAAAAATATCTAAGAGAAGCAACAAATTGTTATTTAATATTTGATTATAGTACCGAGGGCGATATAAGAAATACGTTATTTGAAAATTTACATGAAAAATGTAAGGAATTAAATATACCTGCTAATAAAGTATTGGTTATTTCATCTTCAATGAATACTCGTAGTATATATCAGGAATTTTTAAATGAAAACCCACAAGAAATTGAATTCTATACTGCTTATTATGCATGGTCATTATCTGCCAAGAAAAAAGAAACCGAACATCTATTAACACAAGATTCTATTTTTGAATTTAATGGAAATTATAATGAATGTTCATTGATGACAGTTGATGAATTAAAAACAACAAAAAATAAACCAAAAAAATGTTTAATTTATAATAGAAGAGTTGCACCACATAGACTAATAATTTTAAGTTTATTAGAATCAGCTGGATTATTAAAACAATGTGACTATTCAATTGATTTAAGTTTATGGGAGCACGATAGTATTGGATTGGAATTAGCAAATGGAAGTGATTATGATGGTGCGTTTTATATAGAAAATACGGAATATAAATCAAAAATGATAAATGGGTTTTTTAAATTAAACAAAATTAAAAAACATACAATAGATTACGATAATATTGGAGAAGTATGGGGATTTGGATTTGAACAAAAACAACCATACCTAAACACATATTTCAGTTTAATTACTGAAACTCTTTTTTACGAACATGGTCATTATATTTCTGAAAAAACTTTTAAAGGAATTTCACATATGCATCCATTTGTTGTGTTGGGAAAACCCGGTATATTAAAACAATTAAAAAAATGGGGATTTAAAACCTTCTCAGATTTTTGGGATGAGTCGTATGATGATATTATAAACAATTCCGAAAGAATGATAAAAGCATATGAAATTTCAAAATCACTTGTTAATAAAACAAACGAAGAGTGGGATTTGATGTATGAAAAAATGATTCCAATATTGGAATATAATAGAAATCACCTATTAAGTATGAGTGAAGAATATATAGCAAATACTTATATTAACAATTTAAATAATTTATTAAAAAATGAACCCAATCAAGAAAATTATAGCTTACTTTAAAAATAAGCGCGAAGAAAAGAAAAGACAAGAAATCTATAAAAAGAAATTAGAAGAACTTCGTAAGAGAGACCCATTCGTATATAAAAACCACTAAACTTTGGTTAAATTATATTTATATACTGATGAGGTATCTTTATGAATGAACTTTCAAAATATTTAGTAGAACAAATACTATTAGAAGAACCTACCCCCATAAAAAAGACAGTTGTCATTTATGTGGGTAGGTTTCAACCTTTCCACAAAGGTCATTATGCAACTTACTCACACTTGGTTAAAAAGTTTGGGAAGGATAATGTATATGTGGGCACCTCAAACAAAGTAGAAAAACCAAAATCCCCATTTAACTTTAAGGAAAAAGTACAAATCATGACCACGATGTTTGGTATTCCATCAAACAAAATACACGAGGTCAAGAATCCTTATGCACCTACTGAAATCTTAAAAAAGTTTAATGAAAAAACTACCGCATTTGTAACCGTAGTTGGACAAAAAGATGCAAGTAGATTAGGTGGTAAATATTTCCAAAAATGGGATGGTAATCCAACCGAAGGATATA
>Ga0222714_10000584_pt1 | contig 41907 bp, 48 predicted proteins | sample C33_3DmetaG_FD_165048 | JGI IMG/M metagenome (GOLD analysis project Ga0222714, IMG submission 165048) | Estuarine water microbial communities from San Francisco Bay, California, United States - C33_3D | ecosystem: Environmental > Aquatic > Marine > Unclassified | place: USA: California...
CAGATCTTGGTAATTTAACTGGACAGTTGCCTGTTGTTACAAAATCAAAAAAAGCAGTTGCAAATTTTAAAACAAGAAAAGATATTCCATTGGGATTGAAGGTAACTTTAAGAAAAAATAATATGTATTACTTTTTAGATAGACTAATTAATATGGCTTTACCTAGAATTAAAGATTTTCGAGGCTTAAACCCAGATAGTTTTGATCAAGAAGCTAATTATAGTTTTGGAATAAAAGAACACGTTATATTTCCAGAAGTAAACTTTGACAAAATTGAAAAAATGAGAGGACTGGATATTACAGTAGTAACCTCCACACGAGATAAAGAGGCATCAAGAGCTTTATTAGATAGTTTTCAATTTCCATTTTATAAGAAAGGATCAAATTAATGGCAAAAACATCTGCAATTCATAGAAACTTAAAAAGAGTAAAAATGGCTAAAAAATTTGAGAATAAAAGAAAAAAATTAAAAGCTATAGTAATGGATAAAAAAATAAATTTGAATGAAAGATTTGCAGCAACTCTTAAGCTTGCAAAGTTGCCAAAAAATTCTGCTAAATCAAGAATTAGAAATAGATGTGAAATAACCGGAAGACCTCATGGTTATTATCGTAAACTTAAAATGTCGAGAATAGCTCTTAGAAAATTAGCTTCTATGGGAAAAATTCCAGGCATGACAAAATCGAGTTGGTAGGAAAGGAGTTAATATGACGATATCAGATCCAATAGGAGATATGTTAACAAGAATTAGAAATGCTCAAATGAAACTGCATCCTACAGTAACAATTCCAAGTTCTAAATTTAAGAAGTTTCTTCTAGATGCCATGCAGCGCGAAGGATTTATATCCAGTTACGATGTAGTTAAAGAGGAAGGAAAACAATTTGAAGGCTTAAAAGTGAATTTAAAATATGTTCATGGAACTCCGGTTATAAGAGAGATTAAAAGGATTTCTAAGCCAGGAAGAAGAATTTATTCAAGATTCGAAAGTTTACCTAGAGTGTTAAATGGATTGGGTATTTCTATAATTTCTACTTCAAAAGGAATCTTATCAGATAATGAAGCTAGAGACCAAAAACTCGGAGGAGAAATAATCTGTAATATTTCATAAGAACTATGTCAAAAATTGGAAAAAAACACATTGCTATACCAAAAGACGTCAAAGTTTCTATTGTTGGAAATAAAATTCTCATGGAAGGACCTAAGGGTAAAAAAGAATTAACTCTAAATACAGATGTTTTGGATACAAAAATTGATAATAACGAAATATCAATCACACCCAAAGACACAAAAAACCAAAATAAAGTTATATGGGGTCTTCAAAGAAGTTTGATAAACAACATCCTAATAGGAATATCAAAAGGTTATGAAATTAATTTAAATTTAAATGGTGTAGGGTTTAGGGCTAACTTGAAAGGCAATCAAATACAATTTCAACTAGGTTTTAGTCATGATATTTTATTTGATATTCCGGAAGGTATAACGGTTAAAATTGATAAGCAAACTAAGATAACATTAAATGGAACGGACAAACAATTAATTGGAAAAGTGGCTGCAGATATCAAATTTTTAAAACCTGTAGAGCCTTATAAGCAAAAAGGTATAACTAGCGAAGGACAATTTATTCTTAAGAAAGAAGGAAAGAAAAAATAATGAGAAATAAGACACTTATCAGACAAAAAAGGAATAGATCAAAGCTTAAACGTGTGAGTACTGACAAGCCTAGATTAACTGTATTTAGATCTGCAAAAAATATTTATGCTCAATTAATCGATGATAGTAAAAGAGTAACAATTGCAAGCGCTTCATCAAAAGAAAAAAATATTGAAAAAAATAATAAAACTGAATTATCAAAAATAGTAGGTAAATTAATTGCCGAAAGGTCTATTGCTAAAGGTGTTAAAGAAGTTTATTTCGATCGAGGAAGTTACAAATATCATGGAAGAGTTAAATCACTTGCTGATGCAGCAAGAACTGGAGGATTGAAGTTTTAAATATGAGCAAAGTTTCTGAAATTAAAGAAAAATTAGTAGCCATCAATAGAATTACCAAGGTAGTTAAGGGTGGAAGAAGGTTTGGTTTTGCAGCTCTGGTTGTAGCAGGTAATCAAAAAGGTCAAGTTGGATTTGGACAGGGTAAAGCAAAACAAGTACCAGATGCAATTAAAAAAGCTTCTGATGCAGCTAAAAAATCTTTAATAAAGATTCCTTTAAGAGATGGTAGAACTTTGCATCATGATGTTAAAGGGAAGAGTGGGGCAGGAAAAGTCATACTAAGAAGTGCACCTGCTGGAACTGGAATTATTGCTGGTGGTGCAGTTCGAGCAATTTGCGAAATGTCAGGTATCCAAGATGTTGTTGGAAAATCTATTGGTTCAGCAAATCCTTATAATGTTGTTAGAGCTTCTTTTGCGGCACTGTCTAGCCAACAAACACCAAAAGATATTTCATTGATAAGAGGAAAAAAAATTAAAGATATTGTTTCTAGGAGATAGTTTATGAAATTAAATGAAATTGGAATAAAGATTTTTAAGAAATCAAAAAGAGTGGGAAGAGGAATAGGATCTGGCAAGGGAAAAACTGCTGGTCGTGGTGTTAAAGGTCAAAAAGCAAGATCTGGAGTTGCAGTTAAAAGTTTTGAAGGTGGCCAAATGCCTTTATTTAGACGTTTGCCAAAAAGAGGCTTTAACTCTATTGGAAATAGATCAAATAATTTAGTGATTAATTTAAGAGATTTATCAAGTTTAATTGAAAAGAGGAAATTGAACACCTCTGACAAAATTAATTTAAGCGAACTATTATTCTCTAAAGATAAAAAAAATTCAAAATTTGTTAAAGTTAAAATATTAGGAACTGGTGAGTTTAAACACAAAGTTAATATATTGGCTCATTCAGTAAGCAAAAGTGCTAAAAGTAAAATAGAAAACTCTGGTGGCACAATAGAAATAGTAAAGTAGTAAGATGTCTAACTTTCCAGATACATCGAATAGCAGCTCTGGTTTTTTTTCTCAATCAAGTGATCTTACCAAAAGAATTTTTTATACTTTATTCATTCTTATAATTTATCGATTTTGTACCTATGTTCCCATTCCCGGAATAGACCCTGAGTCTTTAAAAAATTTATTAACTGGCAATGAGAGAAGTTTGCTTGGTATGTTTAATTTATTTGCTGGAGGAGCCGTTCAACGTATGGCTATTCTTACTTTGGGAATTATGCCTTATATTTCCTCTTCAATCATTATTCAGCTTCTAACTGGAGTAACGGAGTATTTTAAAAATCTTAAAACTCAAGGTGAATTTGGAAGAAGAAAAATTACTCAGTATACTAGATACGGTACTGTTCTGCTTGCCCTGATCCAGGGTTATGGAGTTTCAATAAGTTTAGAGAATTCTCCTGGAATAGTGCTGGAAGCAGGTATGTATTTTAGATTTGTTACAACTATCACTTTGTTAACTGGAACAATTTTAGTTATGTGGCTAGGTGAGCAAATAACGGCAAGAGGAATTGGAAATGGAATTTCTTTAATAATTTTTTCTGGAATTGTAGCGGAAATTCCAAGTGCCTTAGCTTCAACTTTTGAGCTTGGCAGAACTGGTGCTATTTCTAGCGTGATAATTTTAACAGTTTTAGCACTTCTTCTTGGAGCAATTTATTTTATTGTTTTTGTTGAAAGGGCTCAACGAAGAATTTTAATCCAGTATCCAAAAAGACAAATGGGAAATAAAATTTATGGAGGAGAATCTTCTTATCTTCCTTTGAAAGTTAATACCGCAGGAGTAATACCTGCTATTTTCGCATCTGCTCTTTTATTATTGCCAATAACTTTGTCCAATTTTTCAACTTCATCTAATTCCTTTATGGTTTCAATCACCTCTTTACTTGGCCAAGGAAAACCCCTTTACATGATTTTTTATGCATCTGGAATTGTTTTCTTTTCATTTTTTTACACTTCTATAATTTTTAATCCAACAGAAACATCTGATAATTTAAAAAAACACGGAGGCTTTGTTCCAGGTATTAGACCAGGGGAAAAAACTTCTGAGTTTATAGAAGGATTGTTAACCAAACTTACAGTTATCGGCTCTTCTTATCTTGTTATAATTTGTTTATTACCCGAAGTTTTAATTTCTAAATATCCAATACCTTTTTATTTAGGAGGAACCTCACTTTTAATTGTTGTAGTTGTAGCAATGGATACTATCACTCAAGTCCAAACTAGAATGATGAGCGCTCAATATGCATCATTAATAAAAAAAACTAAGTTTTCTAAATAAATGAATATAGTTATTTTTGGACCGCCCGGAGCAGGAAAGGGAACACAGTCATCTTTTTTAATTAAGAATTTTAATTTATATCAATTATCTACTGGCGATCTTTTAAGAGAAGAGCTTAAAAGTGGTTCAGAATTAGCCTCGCAAATTGATAAATTAATGAATGCAGGAAAACTTGTTTCTGACGACATTATAAATAGCCTTATTGAAAAAAAATTGGGTGACAAGAGTATAGAAAATAGAATTATATTTGATGGATTTCCAAGAAACATTGAGCAAGCAAAAACACTCGATCAGTTATTAACGAAATATTCTCAATCAATATCATTAGTTTTAAACTTAAAAGTTGACTATTCTGTCATCACCAAAAGAATTTCTGGTAGAGTTTCTTGCTCCATTTGCAAAACAACCTTTAATGAATTTTTTGATCCTCCTAAATTATGTTCAAATATTAAATGTTCCACAAGAACGATGGTTAAAAGATCAGATGATAATGTTGAAACAGTTAGCAAAAGGCTAAAGACTTATGATGAGTCGACCCTTCCCATATTGGACTATTATTCTAGTAAAAATATCGTCAAAGATGTTGATGCAATGACCGATATAGATAAGGTTTCTGAACAAATATCCTCTATTATCAAGGACTTAAAAAGTTGACTTTAAAAGAAGGATTCATATACTCCGACAGTTTTAAAAATAAATAATTACAATCACTTACTATGGCTCGTATATCTGGGGTAAACCTTCCTTTAAACAAACAAGTTTTTATTGCTCTTCAATATATATATGGGATCGGTGATCATTATGCAGAAAAAATTTGCAAAGAACTTAACATTGATAAATCTAAGAGAGTCAACAACCTTACTGAAGATGAAGTTTTAAAAGTTCGTGAATTAATTGACAAAAGTTATAGTGTTGAAGGAGATTTAAGAAGAGAGATTTCTTTGAATATTAAAAGATTAAGAGATCTTGGAACTTATAGAGGAACAAGACATAGAAAAAAATTACCTGTTAGAGGGCAAAGAACACACTCCAACGCAAGAACTAGAAAAGGTAAGGCTATAGCTATTGCCGGTAAAAAATTAACTGTAATGAAAAAATAAAATAATGAGCGCTGAAGATATTAAAAAAAAACAGGATACAACAAAAACTGCTGAAGTTAAAAAAAACGATACAAAAAAGAAAAGCAAGTTTAGAGCTAAAAAAAAAGAAAAAAAGATTGTTATTAATGGAAAAGCGTATGTAAATGCTACTTTTAATAATACAATCGTTTCTATTACCGACAGAGATGGAAATGTTTTGTCATGGTCATCTGCTGGTTCAAAAGGTTTTAAAGGTTCAAGGAAATCTACACCCTATGCTGCCCAAGTAGCTGCTGATGATGCTGCTATTAAAGCAGCTGAATATGGATTGAAAAATATTGATGTAGAGGTAAAAGGACCAGGTTCTGGAAGAGAAACAGCACTAAGAGCATTGCAAGCAAGAGGTTTTAAAATTTTATCCATTAAGGATACCAGTCCGATTGCGCATAACGGATGCAGACCACCAAAACGAAGAAGAGTTTAATACTAAACAAATAGGAGCTAACATTGATAGATAAAAATTGGAAAGAATTAATTAAACCTTCAAAGCTTGATATTCAGGCAAGTGAAGATAAAAAGTTTGCTAAAATTATTGTAGAACCTTTGGAAAGAGGTTTTGCTCTTACTTTGGGAAATGCCTTGAGAAGAGTTTTGTTATCCTCAATTCAGGGAACAGCAGTTACTGCCATTCAAATAGATGGAGTCTTGCATGAGTTTTCATCAATTAATGGTGTTAGAGAAGATGTTACTGATATAGTTTTGAATGTTAAATCTTTATCTTTAAAATTAAATTCGAATGGACCAAAAAAATTAATTCTTGATGCCAAAGGGCCAGGAGAAATTACTGCTAAAATGATCAATTCTAATCCTGATATTGAGATTTTGAATCCTGACCAAGTTATTTGTAATTTAGATGAAAATACCAAGATATATATGGAACTAATAGTTAACACTGGAAAAGGATACGTTTCAGCTGAAAAAAATAGAGACAAAGATTCTCCATTAGGATTAATACCTATTGATTCAGTTTATAGCCCAGTGAAGCGTGTCTCTTACAATGTATCTAGTACCAGGGAAGGTTTGTCCATTGATTATGATAAGTTGACGATGGAGATCGAAACAAATGGATCAGTGGAAGCTGATGATTGTTTAGCTTTTGCTGCTAGAATTTTACAAGATCAATTATCAATGTTTATAAATTTTGATGAACCAAAAGAAGTCATTGCCCAACCATCAAAAAGCGAGCCAGAATTTAATAAAAATCTTCTAAGAAGAGTTGATGAACTTGAGCTTTCAGTAAGATCGATGAACTGTCTGAAAAATGATAATATCATTTATATTGGAGACTTGGTTCAAAAAACTGAAGGAGAGATGCTAAGAACTCCTAATTTTGGTAGAAAATCGCTAAACGAAATAAAAGAAGTACTATCAGGTATGTCGCTTTATTTAGGTATCGAAATACCAAATTGGCCACCAGAAAATATAGCGGAACTATCTAAAAAGCTTGAGGAAGAGTATAAATAAAAATGAGACACGGTCATGGACATAGAAAATTAAATAGAACTTCAGAACATAGAAAAGCTATGTTTCAAAACATGCTGAATTCACTAATTAAGCATGAGCAAATTCAAACTACAGTTCCTAAGGCCAAAGAATTAAAGTCTATAATTGATAAGGTAATAACTATTGGCAAGAAAAATACTCTAGCAGCCAAGAAAACTTTATTTTCAAAATTGCAGGATAAAAAATCTGTTGCAAAATTAACTACCGTTCTTTCAAAAAGATATGAAAATAGAAAAGGTGGATATTGCAGAGTAGTAAAATCAGGATTTAGGTTTGGCGACAATGCCCCAACAGCTTTCATCGAATTGGTTGATAAGGACTTTAATGCCAAAGGTCAAGATTCGGGTCCAGTACAAAAAAAATCTGACAATAATGAAGACGCACAAATAAAAGAAAATCAAGAAGAAACTAAAGATACAAAAAAAACTAAAAAATAATGAAACTCTATCTGCTGATTGCCATATTTGGTGCGATCGGAAGCGTCACGAGATACTTTTTTTTTATTATTACTCCAAAATATTTTGTTTCTTTTTTTCCATTAAGCACCTTAATAGTAAATATCATTGGATCTTTTTTAATAGGAATTGTCATTTCTTTGTTTGACAAAAATATCATAAACGAAACATTAAGAGCAACTTTGGCAATTGGATTATTAGGAGGGTTTACAACTTTTTCCACATTCTCCATGGATATGTTTAACTTAATAAATAAGTCCTTATATTTTTATGCATTCGTTTATATAATTGCATCAGTGTTTTTAGGTTTATTTTTTTATATCTTGGGTCTGAAAATTTCCTCATTTTTTTAAAATGATTATTAAGGAAATGTTCGTAATTAATAATGAATTTTTAAATACAAGAATTGATAAATGGCTTAAGCATAAAATGGGAAAAATACCCCAATCATTTCTTGAAAAGTCATTAAGATCTGGAAAAATTAAAGTAAATAATAAAAAAATAAAAAGTTCATACAAACTGCAACAAAATGATGAAATTATTATAAATATTAATTATGAAAAAACACCAGAGAGAAAAAAATTTTTATATAGCCCAAGCATCGAAGAGCACCAAGAGATTAAAAAAAATATAATTTTTGAGAATCATGATTATATGATTTTTAATAAACCTTCTGGAATTTCTGTACAATCGGGAACAAAATCACCAAAAAATATTATAGATATTTTAAATAAATTCTCTGAAGAAAAAAAATATTTTTTAGTTCATAGAATAGATAAAGAAACATCAGGACTTATTCTTTTTGCTTGCAACAAAACCTTTGCTCAAGATTTCTCTAGTCAATTTAGAGAAAAAATTATTAAGAAAAACTATCTTGCAATTCTTCATGGCTCCCTTTCTATTAATGAAGGTATGCTTGAGCATGATTTGTTAATCAAAGATAAAAATAAAATTAAAAATTTCAAAGCTGAAACTACTTTTTTTGTTCTATCTAAAAATAAAAATTTTTCATATGTACAAGCTTCCCCAATAACTGGAAGAAAACACCAAATTAGACAACAATTTTTTAAAATTAATAACCCAATTGTTGGAGATGATAAGTTTTATATTCCTCATTATAAAAATCACAACCATCCACTTATGCTTCATAGCCATGAAATTAATTTTACATATAAAGGAAAAAACAAAAGTTATAAAATTGATCCACCTTTAGAATTTAAAAAATTTTTAATCGAAGCTAATTTGTAAATATTTCAATAAATTTTTTTATTATAATATCGTTTAGTTTTTCGTCTTCCGGTAGCATGGCAACATCTGTTATATTGAGAATTCCTTTGTCAGTTATTCCACAAGGTATTATTCCTTGGTATAAGTCTTTATTAACGTTAATATTTAATGAAAATCCATGATATGCAATCCATTTTTTTACTTTAATCCCAATTGCAGCAATTTTATAATCTGAATTATTTTTTTTAACCCATATGCCCACATTGTTTGGGTCATTATAAGAATTGATTTCTAATGCCTTCAACACTTGGATTATCCATTTTTCAATATTGCGGACTAATTTCTTAATTTCTTTTCCTCTAGAGTTCAAATTCAAAACAAAATAAACTACTTTTTGACCCTTTCCATGATAAGTCCATTTTCCACCTCTATTAGTTTTTATAGAGGGTATTAATTTGGGGTTTAATAATTCATTATCCTTCCCACTTGTGCCACAGGTGTAAATATCTTCGTGTTCTAAAATCCAAATTAATTCTTTAGCATTATTTATTTGTATGTCTTGAACTCTTTTTTCAAGAAAACTCATTGCATACTTATATTCAACTGGTTTTTTACTGATTTTTATTTCAATATTCATTATATAAAGAAAAATACTTTTATTATGACAGAAAACAATAACGAAATTAAATCAAAAAAAATTGATTTTTCAATTAGTAAAGATTTTTTAGAAAATTTAATAAATAAAATTGACGATAAGAATCTGCAATCAATTAATGAAATCTTAATTAAACTTCACCCGTCTGATATAGCTGAAGTAATTTCTAATTTACCTGAAAAAAGCCGTTTTGATCTTGTAGATTTAGAAGGATTCAATCTTAACCCTAATTCTTTCATAGAACTAACCGATGAGCTCCAAAAAGAAATTTTAGAAAAACTTTCATCAAATAGGATTGTTAAAATTATAAATGCACTAGAATCTGATAATGCGCTAAAAGTTGTTGAAAATTTATCAGAAGAAAAAAAGAACGATGTTTTAACAAAAATCCCAATTGAAGATAAATATGTTTTAGAGCAAACTTTAAATACATACCCAGAAGATTCAGCCGCTAGAATTATGCAAAGAGAATTTGCAGCTGTACCACAAGGATGGTCGGTTGGGCAAACTATTGATTACTTGAGAGAAACAAATGAACTACCAAAAGAGTTTTTAGAAATTTTTATAATTAATGATCTTAACATGCCAGTTGGTTCCGTCCCTTCCTCAAGGGTTTTAAGAACACCAAGGGAAATTAAAATGAACACTATAATGAATTCTAATAAATTTTTAATACCTGCTGAAATGGACCAGGAGCATGTTGCTTATAACTTTGAACAATATAATTTATTTTCAGCTGGAGTAGTCGATAAGAATAACCATTTAATAGGTATGATAACTGGAGATGACATTGTCACAGTTATTAAAGAAGAAGCTGAAGAGGACACCTTAAGACTTGCTGGGGTTAGCGACGAAGAAATTTCTGATACAGCCTATAGTATAACAAAAAAAAGATTTATTTGGCTAACAATTAATTTACTTACAGCCATACTAGCTTCCTCTGTCATAAGTTTATTTAATGCAAGTATTGAAAAAGTAGTAGCATTGGCAATCTTAATGCCGATAGTTGCATCGATGGGAGGTAATGCCGGAACGCAAACGTTGACTGTTACTGTAAGATTGCTAGCTACCAAAGAGCTTATCTCAAGCAATGTAAACAAAATTATATCAAAGGAATTTTTAGTAGGAATCTTTAACGGATTAATTTTTGCTGTGATTACTTCAGTTGCAATTTATTTTTGGTTTTTTGATCCAAGGCTTTCTTTATTAATAGCGGTAGCAATGATCATTAATATGACAGTGGCAGGTTTGTTCGGTATTTTAATACCAATTACCTTAAATAAATTAAACATTGATCCAGCTATTGCTTCAAGCGTATTTGTAACCACTGTTACTGATGTTTTTGGTTTTTTGTCCTTCTTAGGTTTGGCCAGCTTTATTTTGAATATTTAAATATTATCAATCAATCGAACGCTATCAAGATAATATGCTATGAAAATATTTGTTTTTTTTGAAATTCTTTTAGATATTTTTAAGTTCGATAAGTTAATTAAATTTATATAGTCAATTTTAATTATTCCAACTTTTTTAAGTAAGTTTTTTATTTTTGAATTACTAAATTTTTTTAAGTAATTGTTCTTTTTATAATTCTTAATTGTTTTATATACTTTGCTCATAATTTTATGGGATTTAGTATTAAGTAAAAGATTTCTAGATGATAAAGCAAAACCAAATTTAGATCTAATAGTATTACAGGGTACAATTTGTGATTTTAAATTATTAATTTGACAGAAATTCTTAATTATAAAATATTGCTGATAATCTTTTTTTCCCATAAAAACTTTAGAATTAGGAATTATTGATAAAAGTTTAGACATTACATCAAGCACTCCCTTAAAATGATTTTTTCTAAATTTATGCTCCATGATTTTATCAATTTTGGGATATATAACTTTTTTATTTTTCCAGTGATAAACTTCATCAAAGCTAGGTAAGAATAAGTAATCAACTTGTAATTTTTCGCATATTTTAAGATCTTGGCTTATTTTTTTTGGGTAGGTTAAGAAATCTTTCTTTTTATTAAATTGTTTTGGATTAACAAATATACTTACAATGGTTATAGAACATTTTTTTTTGGATTTTTGAATTAAGGAAATGTGTCCCTCATGCAATGTTCCCATAGTAGGTACAAAGCCAACATTTTTATTATTGATTACTATTTGGTTAATAATATTAGATTTTTTTATAATTTTCATTTATGACAAAGGTATTAATATCTAATTATGATTACTCAAGCAATTATACCATTAGCAGGACTTGGCACAAGAATGTTGCCCTTCAGCAAAGTCATCCCCAAAGAACTACTCCCTTTAGGAAATGTATCAATTTTAGAAAGAATTTTATTAGAGTGCGAAGATGCCGGAATAAAAAAAATTTATTTAATCATATCTAAAAAAAAAGAAATAATTAAAAAGTATTTTCAAGATGATTTGTTTCTTGAATCGAAAGTAAAGAATCAAAAATCATTAATTAAAAAACTAAATTTACTCAAAAAATTTAAAAAAAAAATAAAATTTATATATCAAGACACACCCAAAGGGCTTGGTGACGCTGTTTACAAGTGTAGAAAATTAATTAATTCTCAGCATTTTTTGTTAATCCTGCCAGACGATATTATTATTAATAAAAACTGCTCTAAACAATTAATCGATATTTATAAAAAAAAAATATCATCTGTTATTGCTGTTAAAAATGTTAAAAAAAATATGGTTAGTAGATATGGAATTGCAGGATATGTTAAAAAAAAATCCAATGTGTTGAATATTAATTATTTAGTTGAAAAACCATCTCTAAAACTAGCCCCATCAACATTTGCAATTATCGGTAGATATATTTTAAATAAAACAATATTTAAATATTTAGCGAGTTCTAAAAAAGGTAAGTTGGGAGAAATTCAAATTACTGACGCTCTTAATAAAATGTTAAATGATGGAGAAATTTTTAGCGGTTGTGTTTTTTCTGGAAAATACTTAGATTGCGGAACTTTGAATGGTTATGTTAAATCTCTCAAGTTAATAGGCGGTAGGTAATGAATATATGTTTTATTGGCTCTGGATATGTAGGTCTAGTTTCTGGAGTGTTGTTTTCTGATTTTGGTAATTTAGTTTATTGTGTTGATAAAGACAAAAAAAAAATTGCAAACTTAGAAAATGGAAAAATCCCAATATATGAGCCAGGTCTTGAAGAATTAGTTATTAAAAACTTTAAAGCCAAAAAAATAAAATTTACTACAGATTTAATTAAATCCATTAGACAATCTCAAATAATATTTATTGCCGTTGGAACTCCAAGCTCAAAAGATGGCTCTTCGGCAGATTTATCTGGAGTATTCAATGTTGCTAGAATTATTTCTAAAAATATTAATTCATATAAAATTATTGTAACCAAATCTACGGTCCCATTAGGAACTGGTGATAAAATTGAATCAATTTTAAAACTCAATAATAGTTCAAAAAAATTTGATGTAGTTTCAAATCCTGAATTTTTAAGAGAGGGAGATGCCATTAGAGATTTTAGATTTCCTGACCGAGTTGTTATAGGCACCAACAATCCTGACAAAGTTATACCTATTATGAAATCTCTATATGCCCCCATAATTAACAAAGGAGCTAAATTTTTAGTTGTTGAAAGAAGAGCTGCTGAGTTAATAAAGTATGCTTCAAACGCATTTTTGGCGACAAAGATTACATTCATAAATGAAATTGCAAATTTATGTGAAAAAACATCTATTAATATTGATGATATTGCACTTGGCATTGGCAGTGATGCAAGAATTGGATCTAGATTTTTAAGAGCAGGTCCTGCTTACGGAGGATCGTGTTTTCCAAAAGATACCAAGGCTTTAGTAAAGACTGCTAGGAATTTAAATATTGATCTTAGCTTGGTTAGCAATGTTATTAAATCTAATGATAAGAGAAGCTCTTTGATTTTGTCTAAAATTTTAAAAATTTTAAAAAATAAAAAAAATCAAAAAATTGGTTTTTTGGGTGTCACATTTAAGGCTAATACTGATGACATGAGAGATTCCTCAAGTTTAAAAATTATTCCTGGTTTAATAAAAAATGGTTATAATGTTAGTTATTATGACCCTACAGGAAAAAAGGATATTTTTAATCAATATAACTCATCATTAGAATATATAGATAACTTATCTGATTTAGTTACAAAATCTGATTTAGTTGTAATTCATACAGAGTGGGATGAATTTAAAAGTATCAACTTTATAGAATTAAAAAAAAATAAAAAATTAATAATTTTTGACTTACGAAATCTATATGATCCTAAAAGCTTTTTAAATAAAAAAATAAAATATTTTTCTATTGGTAGACCTTTTAATGTCTAAGGAACTAACAAAATTAAAAAAGAGCAAATTATCTACAAAATTTAAAAATCCTAAATTTTATAATCTAATAATATTAAATGATGATTTTACATCCATGGAGTTTGTTGTTAAAATTTTGATAATGTTTTTTAATTTATCATTGCAAAAGGCAACAGAAATCATGCTTAGTATACATAATCATGGTTCTGCTATTGTAGGCACATATCCTAAGGATATAGCTGAGACGTTAAGTTCAAAAGTAAATAATTATTCACTTCAAAATAACTATCCTTTAAAATCTATTATTAAACCAAATTAGATGGCTACATTTACAAAAACATTAGAAAGCGCAATAACTAGAGCATTTAGAATTGCCTCAGAAAAAAATCATCAATACGTGACATTGGAGCATTTATTATTTTCATTAGTTGAGGAGCCTGATGCTCTTAATGTAATGAAAGCATGTAGTGTAGATACTGATTTATTAAAAGAAAATTTAGAATATTATATAGATAATGAGTTGGAGAATATTATTAATTCAGAAAAAGAAAGCGAACCACAACCAACTGCTGGCTTTCAAAGAGTAATTCAAAGATCAATTGTTTATGTTCAGTCTTCAGGCAAAAATGAAGTTACAGGTGCAAATATTTTAGTTTCTATATTTGCTGAAAGAGAAAGTCATGCAACTTATTTTTTACAAGAACAAGAAGTTACTAGATACGATGTTGTTAATTTTATTTCTCACGGTATAACCAAAATTGATAATTTTACTTACACAGATAACTATTCCAACCCATCAAAATCTTCATCAACTAATAAAAAATCATCTTTAGAAACATACTGTAATAATTTAATTGAAAAAGCTAAATTAAACAAAATTGATACATTGATTGGAAGAGAAGATGAGATCGTAAGAATGACACAAATTTTGTGCCGAAGAACCAAAAATAATCCTATTTTAGTTGGTGATCCGGGCGTTGGAAAAACTGCTATAGTAGAGGGATTGGCCGTTAAAATTTATAAACTTCAAGTACCAGAAGTATTAAAAGATAGTGTTATTTATTCTTTGGATATGGGTATGTTGATTGCAGGAACAAGGTATAGAGGTGATTTTGAAGAAAGATTAAAATCTATTATTGATGAGGTACAAGCTAACAGTAATTTTATTTTATTTATTGACGAGATACACTCTTTAATAGGAACTGGTTCTACTTCGGGTAATTCTATGGATGCCGCTAATATGCTAAAACCAGTTTTGCAATCTGGTCAAATTAGATGCATAGGATCCACAACTTTTTCTGAATATAGACAGTATTTTGAAAAAGACAGAGCTTTACTAAGAAGATTTCAAAAAATTGATATCAATGAGCCAACTCTAGAAGAAGCATATAAAATTATGTATGGCTTAAAAAATAAATATGAAGATTTTCATAAAGTTAAATATTCTGACGAAGCAATCAAGGCTTCTGTTGACCTTTCCGATAAGTATATTGGTAATAAAAAATTACCAGATAAATCCATTGATATTATAGATGAGTTAGGTTCATCAGAATCTTTAAAACCCAAACATTTAAGAAAATCTTTATTAACTGAAGAAGATATTGAAAAAATTGTTTCCAAAATGACAAAAATACCTGAAAAAAATATAAGTCTTAATGATAGAAATTATTTAAGAGATATTGATAAAAATTTAAAAAGATTAATTTACGGTCAGGATCATGCCATAGATGCTCTTGCAAGTTCTATAAAATTATCCAGATCAGGATTAAGAGATTCAAAAAAAACAATCGGTAATTATTTATTTAGTGGCCCTACCGGAGTTGGAAAAACAGAACTTGCTAAACAGCTAGCAAATATTTTAGGAGTCGAACTGTTGAGGTTCGATATGTCAGAATTTTCAGAAAAACATACCATTTCCAAATTAATTGGAGCACCCCCAGGATATGTTGGGTTCGACCAGGGTGGTCAGTTATCTGAGCTAGTTGAAAAAAATCCTCATGCAGTTTTATTAATCGATGAAATTGAAAAAGCTCATCCTGATATATTTAATATTTTATTACAAATAATGGATTATGGATCTTTAAATGATCAAAATGGAAAAAAAATAGATTTTAGAAATATTATTTTAATTCTTACTACAAATGCCGGTGCGAGTGATTTAGAAAAAAATGAGATTGGCTTTGTTAAAGATAAGGATAGTCTAGTTGATATTGAAACAATTAATAAAATTTTTTCACCAGAATTTAGAAATCGTTTAGATGCTTTGATAAGATTTAATTATTTAGATAGGGTAATTATAAAACAAATTGTTAGCAAATTTATAATTGAACTTGAATCTCAGCTTAGCGCCAGGGATATTACTATAGAAATAACAAAATCTGCCAATGATTTGATCTGCAATTTAGGATATAATAAAAAAATGGGTGCAAGGCCTATTGCAAGATTTATAGACGATAAAATTAAAAAGCCTTTGGCTAATGAAATAATTCATGGAAAATTAATAGACGGTGGAACTGTGTTGATAGATACAAATAAAGAAGAATTTATTTTTAAAATTAAAAAAAGTGAAGTAAAAAAGTTTGCTAAACAAATAAATTAAACTTTTATCTCAAAAATTGTCTCTATTTCCACAGCAGCATCTAGTGGCAAGCTAATTACACCAACAACTGCTCTTGCATGAGACCCCTTGTTTCCAAAAATTGTTACTAATAAATCTGAAGCAGAATTGAGTAATTTTGGATGATCTGTAAATTCACTTGTGCAATTAATATAGCCATTCATTTTTATACATTGAACAACTTTATCTAAATCCTTGATTGCATTTTTAAGCTGTCCAATACTATTTAGAATACACAATCTTGCAGCTTTTTGACCGTCTTCTAATGTAAGATTTTTTCCAATAGTGCCTTTTATCATTTCACCATTTTTATCAATAGGTAATTGCCCTGAAATATAAATTAAATTATTTACAATTTTATATGCAGTATAATTACCAACAGGAGAGGGTGGATTTGGTATCTCAATTTTTGTCATTTTCTTTTTTTTTCTTTGTTTTTTTTTTAATTTTTTTAGTATTTTTTTTTAAAACCTTTCCTTTTTTAGAGGCATCATATTCTAGTCTTTTTTCAATTAAGTCTAATGCCTCTTCTATTGTAATGCTTTCAGGATCTTTATCATCGGGAATAGTTGCGTTAATTGTTTTGTATTTAACATAAGGACCATAAGATCCTTTCATTATTTTAATAGGTTTTTTATCCTCAGGATGCTCTCCAACAGTTTTGATTTCATTTGAAGACCTTCTCCCAGGCTTAGCCTCAGCTATTAGGGTTACTGCTTTATTAATACCTATGGTAAAAATGTCCTCAGGAGCCTCTAAAGTGGCTGATTTTTTATCACATTTAACATAAGGGCCATACCTTCCATTATTTAATGTAATATCCATGTTATTCTCAGGATATTGACCAAGTACCTTCGGTAAACTTGCTAAAAATCTGGCTTTTTCTAAATTAATTTCATCTATTGAGATGCCTTTAGGAATTGAGACGTTTTTTATATCTTTTTCATCACTACCAATCTGCAGGTATGGACCAAATCTTCCTTTCTTAAGAACAATATTTTTATCATCTTCAGTTTTTCCAATTTCTTTTGGCTCTGCTAAATAGTCTTGTTCAGCAGCTTTCAATTTAGACAATGGTCTTGTAAATTTACATTCAGGGTAATTTGAGCAGCCAATAAAAGCCCCAAATCTTCCAATCTTCAAGCTTAATTCACCACCACAAGAACAAGATCTTTTAATTTTTCCATTTTCATCTGTATCAAAAATTATTTCACCTAAACTAATATTCATCATGTCTAGAATTTCTCTAGTTCTCAATTCTTTAACTTGATTTATATTTTCACTAAACTGTTCCCAAAATTTTGTTAAAACATCAATCCAATTAACTTTACCAGCGGTAATATCATCTAAACTTTCTTCTAAACTAGCAGTAAAGTTATAATCAACATATTTTGAAAATAGCTGATTTAGAAATGCTGTAATTAATTTTCCTCTATCAGTAGGAATGAATTTTTTATTAATAAGCTCTACATAATTTCGTGTAGAGAGAACCGAAATAATACTTGCATAAGTTGAGGGTCTTCCAATTCCTAGTTCTTCTAATTTTTTAACCAAACTAGCTTCAGAATATCTTGGTGGTGGCAAAGTAAAATGTTGTTCATGAATGATATTATTTAATTTTAATTTCTCACCTTTACTGACAGTTGGTATTATATTGTCCGCATCTATATCATCATTGTCCTTATCATCTTTTTCATCATCATCTTTGATATCTTGATATAATTTTAAGAATCCATCAAATTTTTGAACCGATCCATTCGCTCTGAACACAATACTTTCATTATTGTTCGAGAAATCAATTGCTGTTCTCTCAAATTCAGCACTTTCCATTTGAGAAGCCACAGTTCGATTCCAAATTAGTTCATAAAGTCTTATTTGATCTTTATCTAAAATGGATCTCATCATTTCTGGCGTTCTATTTATATCGGTAGGCCTGATAGCTTCGTGAGCTTCCTGAGCATTTTTGGCTTTTTTTCCTGAATAATTTCGTGGTTCGGATGGTAGGTAATTATTTCCAATATTGTCTTTTATATATTTTCTACAATCTGCAATTGCATCAACAGATATATCGGTACCATCCGTTCTCATGTAAGTGATAAGCCCAACTGTTTCACCCTTTATATCCACACCTTGATAAAGTCTTTGAGCAATTTGCATTGTCCTAGAGGCGCTAAATCCAAGTTTTCTCGAAGCATCTTGCTGCATGGTAGAGGTTCTAAACGGAGCGTATGGATTACGTTTGAAAGGCTTACTTTCAATAGTTGATACGCTAAATGTTTCTTTATTGATCTGATCAATAGCAGAGTTAGTTATTTGTTCGTTTTGAAAAGAAAATTTTTCAATTTTATTTGAATTAAATATATTTAATTTTGTCTTGATGTCCTTGCTATCTTTATTCTTAAAAACTGCACCAATTGTCCAAAATTCTTCAGGTTTGAAAAGTTCAATTTCATGTTCACGCTCAACTATAATTTTCAAAGCTACCGATTGAACTCTTCCTGCTGATTTTGATCCAGGTAACTTAGTCCATAAAATAGGTGATATATTGAATCCAACAAGGTAATCCAAAGCTCTTCTTGCTAAATATGCATTTACAAGTTCAGTATTTATTTCTCTAGGATTGTTAATTCCATTTAAAACAGCTTTTTTTGTAATCTCATTAAAAACAACTCTTTCAACTTTTTTATCTTTAATAAGATTTTGGTCTTCAAGAATGTGCTTTACATGCCAAGCAATTGCCTCACCTTCACGATCAGGATCAGTTGCTAAAATAATTTTATTTGAATTTTTTGCAGCATCAGAAATTTCTTTAATGTGTTTTTTTGAAGTTAAATCAATTTCCCATATCATTTTAAAATTATTGTCAGTATCGACGGAACCATTTTTTGAAGGCAGGTCCCTTACATGACCAAAGCTAGCTAAGACAATATAGTCTGAACCTAAATATTTATTTATGGTTTTGGCTTTTGCAGGACTTTCTACTATTAAAAGGTTCATTGATTTAATTTAAAGATTTAAGACCTCTCAAAAAAAATGCCATTTGTCAAATTAGTTAAATAAGTTTATTGAAAAAACTTGGTTTATTGGGAATTTTTTATCTTTTATAACTATTTTTCATTTCCTTTTATAAGCCGATGAATATTTTCTCTATGGGTATAAATTGAAAAAACAAAAAAGAAAAAATAAAAAAAAGTTTCTTTTAATTCATTTAAAAAAAATGAAAACGTAATTAAGATAACAAAAGAAATTAAGGCTGACAAAGATGAGATCTTAAATAACTTTAAAACTACAATCCACGAAGTAATAAAAATTAGAAATGAGATAGGATTTAAAATTAGTATGATACCAATAAAAGTTGCAATTCCTTTTCCTCCTTTAAAAAATAACCAAATAGGGAAAATATGTCCCAAATAAACTAATAAAGCAGATAGATAAGCGTATTCTGAAAAATATTTTAAAGTAATGAACACTGCTGCCGATCCCTTAAGAGCATCTGATAAAAGTGTCAGTATTGCAAGTGTTTTGCTTCCAGTACGTAGTGCGTTGGTAGCACCAATATTACCTGACCCTATTTTTCTAATATCTCCATACCCAAGAATATTTGAATAAATAATACCAAAAGGTATCGATCCTAAAATATATGAATAAATTATTATATATAAAGTATCCATTATTCTGAAAATACTAGCTTCCCATTTATAAATGTCTTTTCAACTTTGCCTTGTAGTTTTCTTTTTTCAATTGCTGTGTTTTTAGATTTAGATTTAATATTTTCTTTATTAAGTACCCATGGTTTTTGTAAATCAAATATTGCTATGTCAGCTTCGCTTCCTACTGACAAAGTTCCATTTCTAAGACCTAATATTTCTGCAGGGTTGGAAGTGAGGGATTTGATAATAGTGTTTAGTGTACATTTTTCATTATGAACAAGCTCTAGAGACAGTGCTAATAAAGTTTCTATTCCAGAAGCACCTGTCGCTGCTTGTTGAAAAGTTAGTCTTTTAGATTCTTCATCTTCTGGTTTGTGATCAGATACAATCACATCTATAGTGCCATCCTCAACAGCTTCAATAAGGGCAATTCTGTCATCCTCAGATCTCAATGGAGGAGATAATTTTAAAAATGTTCTAAAATCACCAATGTCATTATCATTAAGAGAAAGGTTGTTAATGGATACACCTACTGTGAATTTTAAACCCCTGGCTCTTGCAGATTTAATTATTTCTAATGATTTTTTAGATGATAAAAGAGAGATGTGGTACCTTCCATTGTATTGTTCAAGCAACCTAAGGTCTCTTTCAATTATAATTTGTTCTGCAATATCGGGTATTCCTTTTAGACCAAGCTTAGTAGATAAAAATCCTTCATGAATAACTCCATTTTTAGACAATTCATTATCTTGAGGAAATTGAACAATTAAAGCATCCTTATTTTTGGCATAATTAAGTATTTTATCCATCACCTTATTGTTTTGAACACAGTGCAATCCATCCGTAAATCCCCAAGCCCCTCTTAATTTTAATAAGCCAAATTCTGTCATATCTTCACCATTTGTATTTTTTGTAAGGGAAGCTAATGGAAAAATTTTTATGATAGATTTATCTCTAGATCTTCTCTTTATAAAATCAAGAGTAGACACATTATCTACCACTGGGTTTGTATTTGGCATTGTAATAGCGGCTGTAACACCACCAGATATAGCTGCTTGACTTAACGTTCTAAAATTTTCTTTATATTCAAAGCCAGGTTCACCAACAAAAACTCTCATATCAATGATGCCAGGAATTGCTATTTTTTTAGGACAGTTATAAATGGTTGCATCAGAAGCATTTAATTCAGAGACTTTTTTACCTATTGCTTCAATTTTTCCTTGTTCATTAATCAAAATACCACCGATCTCATCTAAACTATTTTTTGGATCTATAATTCTTACATTGGTAATGCATTGTTTTTTCATACTTTGTTTTCCATTAAAATTTTTAAACATGCCATTCTAACAGCAACACCCATTTCAACTTGCTGAACTATAATGCTTCTATTGATATCGTCTGCTAAGCTAGTGTCAATTTCTATACCTCTGTTCATAGGACCAGGATGCATGATCAAAGCATCCTCTTTAGCATTTTTAATTTTTTTATAATCTAAACCAAAAAATTCATAGTATTCTCTTGTTGATGGAATGTAAGAACCGTCCATTCTTTCAGTTTGCATTCTTAGCATCATAATAATATCGCAACCTTCCAGACCTTTCTCCATGTCATTAAAAACTTTTACACCAAATAAATTTATATTCTTTGGCATTAAGGTGGTTGGACCAATAACTCTTACTTCTGCACCAAGCATATTTAAAAGATAAATATTGGATCTTGCAACTCTTGAATGCATAATGTCACCACAGATAGCAACTCTTAATCCTTCAATTTTCTTTTTTTTCATTTTAATTGTCATAGCATCTAATAAAGCTTGGGTAGGGTGTTCATTTCTACCATCCCCAGCATTTATTACGGAGCAGTTGACTTTTTGTGATAATAAATTTGCAGCTCCAGAGTCTTGATGTCTAATTACAAGAATATCTGGATGCATTGCGTTTAATGTCATGGCTGTATCAATAAGAGTCTCTCCTTTTTTTATAGCAGAGTTTAATACGTTCATATTCATAACATCTGCCCCAAGTCTTTTTCCAGCAAGTTCAAAAGAACTTAAAGTTCTTGTTGAGGTTTCAAAAAATAAATTAATTTGCGTCTTACCATTTAAAATTTTTAATTTTTTATTTTCTTGTCTATTAAGCTCAACAAAAGCCAAAGATTCATCTAAAATTAAATTAATTTCAGGAATGGAAAGATATTGAATACCAAGTAAATGTTTGTGATTATATTTAACAGCTTGATTTTGATTAATTGCCATTAAAACCAGGTCTATAGGCTGATTTTTAGATCAAAGCAAGCTAATTATTAAGATAGTCTATAAAACCCTGTAAAATAAATGCTGCCGAATTCTCGTCCAGGTAATTTTTTTTAGTGGAAGAGTTAATATTTAGATTTTTCATACTTTTAAAGGCACCCTCACTAGATAATCTTTCGTCCCATAGGGTAATTGGAATATTAATATGTTTTAAAATATTTTTAATAAAATCTTTTGTTGATTGGGATCTTGGACCTTCAGTTCCATCCATGTTTATTGGATTGCCTACCACAATACCAGATGCTTGGTTATCTAATATAATTTTATTTAATTTCTTAATAAAATCTTTTAGTTTTTTTACTTTAATAGTTTCATATGGTGTCGCTACCATTCTATTTGGATCACATATAGCTATTCCAATGCTTCTTGTTCCTGGGTCAATGCCAATTAAAGTTGATTTATCACCCACCTCTTTGGCAAAAACAGAATTCTCTAAAAGGTTGTAAGTTTTCATTAAAGTGTTAATTTACCGTAATTTTTCACTAAGTCTAATGACAATTAACAAAGCAACAGTAAAGAAGATTTCTAAATTAGCAAGAATAGCTTCAGATGATCAATTTGAGGACTTTATGATTAAAGACCTTAATTCTATCTTGGCATTTGTAGAGCAGTTAAACGAACTAGATATTAAAAATATTGAACCTTTGTCCTCTGTGGTAGAGCAAAAACTATTTCAACGAGATGATGTTGTTAAGAAAATTAACGAAAAAGAAGATATATTAAAAAACTCACCAGTTAAAAATGAGAATTATTTTGTAGTTCCAAAAGTAATCGAATAATTTAATGACTACAATTGCAAAATACACCTTAGTTAAATTAATTAATAAAATTAAATCTAAAGAAATTTCAGCTGTAGAAGCAACTAATGCATATGTTGAAAGAATTCAAAAATCAAAAAATTTGAATGCTTTTGTTACTTTAACTTTGGAAAGCGCACTTGAACAGGCAAAAAAAGCTGACGAAAGTAATAAAAAAGATGGAATACTATCTTGCGCACCAATTGCGGTTAAGGATTTGTTTTGCACTAAGAATGTTCAAACTACTGCATCAAGCAAAATTTTAAAAAATTTTATTCCTACCTATGAATCAACTGTTACATCTAAGCTTTGGAATGAGGGTGCAATACTTCTTGGTAAATTAAATTGCGATGAGTTTGCCATGGGATCTTCTAATGAAACCAGCGCTTATGGCAATGTTATTAATCCTTACAAAAATAATAATGATACATTAGTTCCGGGAGGATCATCCGGAGGTTGTTCTTCAGCTGTAGCTGCAAATTTAACTTCAGCCACTGTTGGAACGGATACGGGTGGATCTATTAGGCAGCCTGCTGCTTTTACTGGAATAGTAGGGTTAAAACCAACCTACGGAAGGTGTTCAAGATGGGGGATTGTTGCTTTTGCATCTTCTTTAGATCAGGCGGGCCCAATGACAAAAGACGTTGCAGATAGCGCATTAATGCTTGATGTAATTTCAGGCCATGACGAAAAAGATTCGACTTCATCAAATATTAAAAAAGGAGATTTTTTAAAAAATTTAAAAAAAAATATCAGGGGTCTAAAAGTAGGAATTCCCAAGGAATACATTGTAGACAATATGCCAAAAGCTATCCAATCTTTATGGGACAAAGGGATTGCGTGGATGAAAGATTCTGGAGCTATTATTAAAAATATTTCATTACCACACACAAAGTATGCCTTGCCAACTTATTATATAATTGCTCCAGCTGAGGCCTCATCTAATTTAGCTCGTTATGATGGCGTTAAGTATGGCTTTAGAGCGCCAGGAAAAGATTTGATTGAAATGTATGAAAATACTAGAGCTCAAGGTTTTGGTAATGAAGTGAAGCGAAGAATTATGATTGGTACTTATGTTTTATCATCTGGTTATTATGATGCTTATTATTTAAAAGCACAACAAGTTAGAAGACTAATTAAAAATGATTTTGACAATGTTTTTAATGAAGTAGATACAATTTTAACACCTACGGCTCCTTCTTCTGCTTTTAAGATAGGAGACAAAAGAGAAGATCCTATTGCCATGTATCTCAATGATGTTTTTACGGTTCCAGTAAATTTAGCTGGATTACCTGCAATTTCCTTGCCAGGGGGATTGGATGAGACTGGCTTGCCTTTGGGATTGCAATTAATTGGCAAACCTTTTGATGAACAAACTGTTTTAAATGCTGCATATGCTTTAGAAGAAAAAATCGGATTTCAATCTCAAGTAAAAGATTGGTGGATGTAAATGACGGACAAAGTATTTGATTATTACCTAGAAGGAAAAACTGGAAGATGGGAAGTTATCATAGGTCTTGAAGTTCATGCACAGGTTACTTCAAATGCAAAATTATTTTCATCTTCATCTACTAAATTTGGATCTGATCCTAATTCACAAGTTAGTTTAGTTGATGCTGCAATGCCTGGTATGCTCCCTGTAATTAATAAATATTGTGTAGAGCAGGCTGTTAAAACAGGATTAGGACTAAAGGCCAAAATTAACAAATTATCAAAATTTGATAGAAAAAATTATTTTTATGCAGACTTACCTCAAGGGTATCAAATATCTCAATTTAAATTTCCTATTGTTGGCGAAGGAAAAGTTATTCTGGATATGCCTTATGGATCTAAAGAAGTCGGTATTGAAAGATTACATTTGGAACAAGATGCTGGGAAAAGTTTACATGATCAAGATCCTCAAAATTCCTTTGTAGATTTAAATAGATCTGGTGTTGCTCTGATGGAAATTGTTGGCAAACCTGAGCTGAGATCTCCGGAAGAGGTGGGTCAGTATGTGAAAAAATTACGATCTATCATGAGATATTTAAACACTTGTGATGGAAATATGGATGAAGGTTCTTTGAGAGCTGATGTGAATGTATCTGTTAGAAAAGTAGGGTCTAGAAATCTTGGCACAAGATGTGAAATTAAAAACGTCAATTCCATTAAATTTATGCAACAAGCTATTGAATATGAAGCAAAACGCCAAATTGAAATTCTTGAAGAAGGGGGGGCTATTGATCAAGAAACAAGATTATTTGATACTAAAAAAATGGAAACCAGATCCATGAGAAGCAAAGAAGATGCGCATGATTATCGATATTTCCCCGATCCTGATTTGCTGCCACTAGAATTGGATCAAGATTATATAGAAGCTATTAAGAAATCACTGCCAGAGTTACCAGACGAAAAGAAAACAAGATTAATGAATGATTTTGGTCTTTCTAGTTATGATGCAAGTATAATTATATCAGATCAAGAAATTTCTTCATATTATGAGCAGGTTGCCAAAAATTCTGATTATAAACTTGCAGCAAATTGGATGATTGTTGAGCTTTTTGGCGTATTAAATAAAGACAATAAAGAAATTAAAGATTCACCAGTAACGGCAAAAAATTTATCGAAACTAATCAATCTTATTAAAGACAATACTATTTCTGGAAAAATCGCAAAAATAGTTTTTGAAGATATGATAAATGGTAATCAAGATCCTGAAGAGATAATAAATAAAAAAGGGCTAAAACAACAATCAGATCCTAAAGAACTAGAGAAAATAATAGATAAAATTGTACAGTCTAATTTAGACAAAGTTGAACAATACAAATCAGGAAAAGATAAATTATTTAGTTTTTTTGTGGGTCAAGCAATGAAAGAAACTCAAGGTAAAGGAAATCCAAAATTAATTAATGATATTTTAAAAGAAAAATTAAAATAAATTGTGTCTAAAAATATCAGTTTTACCCCAGACCTGGAAAAGTATTTGAATAGCAATTCTGTAGAAAACGCAGTTTTAAAAGAATTAAGAGAATTTTCTTTCAAAGAATTAGGTGATGTTGCCAATATGCAAGTTAGTCCGGAGCAAGCATCTTTTTTACGCATGCTTGTTAAAATTGGTAATTACTGTCAGATTTTAGAAGTAGGAACATTTATGGGCTATAGCACTCTAGCAATGGCTCTTGGGTTAAATGGTAATGGAAAAATTATTACAGTAGATAATGACATCAAAACAACTAAGCACGCTAAACATTTTTGGAATAAAGCAAATGTTTCAGAAAAAATTACCTTGATTAATGAAGATGGTCTAAAATCTTTGCAAAAATTTAAAGAAGAAAAATTTATATTTGATTTTATTTTTATAGATGCAAACAAATCAGAATATAAAAATTATTTAGAATTTAGTCTTGATTTAATCTCTGATAATGGATTAATAATTTTTGATAATGTTTTATGGAAAGGTAAAGTTGCTGATCCAACGATAAATGACAAAAAAACCAATATTATTAGACAGTTTAATGATTTTATTAAAAATGATAAAAGAGTTGATACAACTATGATTTCCATAGGCGATGGAATGACATTATGCCAGAAGAAGAAAAATTTGAAATAATTAGCTTTTATAAATTTGTTCATTTGAACAATCTTGAAAAGTTTCAATTAATAATTAAAAAATATTTAATTGATAATCGTTTAAAAGGCACAATTATTTTATCTCCCGAGGGGATTAATGGTACTATTTCTGGAAAATATGGATTCATAAATGAATTTAATAATTTTATTTATAATATTTTTTCTTTTAATGATTTTGATGTTAGCAATATATCAGAAACTAATTCAATCCCATTTGAAAGACCCAAAGTTAAAATTAAAAAAGAAGTTGTTCCTATAGAAAAAAAAATAATTACTAGAAAGGGCAAGCACATATTTCCCCAAGATTGGAATAAATTCATTCAGAAAGATGATGTTGTTGTTATTGATATAAGAAAACCTTTTGAACATAAAATTGGAACTTTCGATGGCGCAATTAATCCCAATGTTAATAATTTTAGAGAATTCCAAGGATATTTTGATAAATTTATAAAAAAAAATAAAAAAAAATTAGCTATTTTTTGCACTGGAGGAATTAGATGCGAAAAAGCTTCAGATTATCTAAAAGATAAAGGAGTTGAAGAAGTTTATCAACTACAAGGAGGAATTTTAAACTATATAAATAATATTCCTGAGGAAAAAAGTTTATGGAAAGGTGAATGTTATGTTTTTGATAAAAGAGTTGCCGTTAAGCATAAATCAAATCCCGGAAGTTATAGTATGTGTTATGGCTGTCGCATGCCAATTAACAATAATGATAAACAATCTGAACAATTCATAGAGGGTATTGCTTGCCCTTACTGTTATGATAAATCTAGTGAAGAGCAAAAAAAAAGATTTGCTATGAGGCAATTTAATAAAACAAAAGATAAGGAACATTCTACATATGACAAATAATATACCTGATGTTAATTTTATAGTTAGAACTGATGGAAAATTTCAAACTTTAAATAGCGATTTTTACTTTGCAAATAAAAAAATTGTTTTATTTGCATTGCCTGGCGCTTTTACACCAACTTGTACAAGTTACCACTTGCCAAGTTATGAAGATAAATATGAAGAATTTAAAAAAATTGGTATTGATGAAATTTACTGTCTATCAATGAATGATCCATATGTTATTGAAGTTTGGAAAAGAGATCAAAAAATTTCTAAGGTTAAGTTTATCCCAGATGGTAATGGAGATTTTACAAAAGCTATGAATATGATTTCAGATCGTTCAGCTTCAGGAATGGGTCCAAGATCTTTTCGTTATTCTATGTATGTAGATAATAAAAAAATTATTAAAATTTTTAAAGATGAAGATGGAAAGTTTGATGTAAGTGATTCAGGAACTATGTTGAATTTTTTACAATCGATGAATGTCTAAAAAATCAAATAGACCAATAGCCAAAAGCACAAATCCAGAACCTCAAAATAAATTAAGTAAAGACTGGATTATTTGGGCCGCCTGGGCAGATAGAATTACTTTTGATGATATTAAAAGAACTACAGCAAAATCTGAAGGCGAGGTAATAAAAATTATGCGATCATCTTTAAAGCCAAGTTCTTTTAGACTTTGGAGAAAAAGGGTTAATGAAAAATCAATTAAACATTTAAAAAAATTTGAAAATAGTAGAAAAATTTTAAAAGATAAAAGTTATAAAAAAAGCTTAGATAGTTAAAAATTATATTTTTCCTGGCCTGTATAACAATTGTTCAAGATTATTGGAGGTAGATTTTTTTTGTAATATAAATTTATATACATTGATATTTTCCATAACTCTTTGAACATAATTTCTAGTTTCTTCAAATGGTATGTGTTCAATAAAATCAACTGGATCTATTTCTTTTTTTCTTGGGTCACCAAATCTTTTAATCCATCTATTTACTCTGTGTGGACCAGCATTGTATCCTGCTAGTGCCATATAAATATTATTTTCAAAATTATTATACAAATCTGTTATATAAAAAGAACCAAGCTGAAGATTGTAAAATTCATCTTCCGTAAGACGTTCAGAACTATAATTTAATCTAAGGCTTTTACTTAATAATTTTCCGGTAGCAGGCATAATCTGCATTAAACCTCTGGCTCCTACATAACTATTAGCTGAAGCATCAAACTCACTTTCCTGTCTTATTAGTGCTAGAATATATTCTTGGTTTAATATTTCTTTGCCCGAGACTATTTTTGGAGTTTCAATAATGGGATAGTTTAATTCTAGTAAATTTATTCCTTCATACGATGCTTGTTTTGCAATTTGAATTGCATAGTCTAATCTATTAATTTTTTGAGCCAATGTTCCAGAGTATATCCTTAAATTTATTGGAGATTTTTCAATTCCGAAGTGTTTTAACATATCCTTTGCATGTGAGCTTTGACCAAGTTCAGCAAGCAGAATAATAGCCATAGAGATCTCACTCTTTATAAATTTTTCGTAGTTAGTATTATCTAATAAATAGTCATTTTTAATTTGAATTGTTTTTTTATTTATTTTTGTTGCCGCTAATTGACCGTAAAAGGTTGTGTTATAAGAACTTGCAATTGAGTACCATTTCTCTGACTCTATTTTATTGTTTGTTTTTTCATACGCTCTACCTAACCAATAAGCCCCTCTAGATTTGCTAATAGGGTAACCAACCGAATCATACATAATTTTAAAGTGCTTGATTGCATTGTCTGGATTATTCAAAAAACTTAAAGCTAACCAACCTGCGTGCCATTCAGCATCTGCAAGATATGAAGAGTCGTTAGTAATTCCATGATCTACATAAAGATCATAGGCTTCTTGATATTTTTTTTGATCAATTTGTCTTCTGGCTATAATATGTTTTTCTTTCATCCATAACTCAGGCTTAACGAGCAGTTCAGGATTTTTGCTGTATTCATCTATAATTTCTAATGCAGATTCGTATCTTCCTCTTTTTCTTCTCCATTTCATTCTGTCATACTGCAATCCAGCATCTTTGATAAATTTAGCAGGTACTTTAGAAATTGCGTTATCAACACCGTAAGAACGTGTCATTAACGAAAATCGAGCGTTATAAAGTTCTTTATAGCCTTTTGGTAAGTAAGGAATTGTTCGATAAAGCTCCCAATATTCTTGTTCCCAAGCCATATACTTTGCTCTTTCCACGAAGTCATCTGCAACAAGTATATCTTTAAATTTTGTTGAGACATATTTTAAATCATCTTTGTCTAGTGAGGCATACTTAAATCCACTTTGTATCAGCGGTGTACCTTTTTTTACATCACCTTTTATTAAGTAGGCTTCACCAAGTTTTAACTTTCCAAAACCACTGGCAGGTTCATATTTAGTAAAAAAATTAATAGCATCATTAGGTGTGACATTTTTATAATCAATTTTATGTTCAGCTAAATATTTTAATCTTTGAATTCTGGGCCAATCAGGATTTTCATTAATAAATTGTAAATAGTCATAAAAGGATGCTTGGTTATTTGAATCTTTAAGATAAATCCATCTAACTATTTTAGTTAAAATTTTATTTGAAGATTTATTTGATTCCTGGAATGCAGACTTCCAAGATCTTCTTTTAATATGTGCGAATGTTTTTTTTGCAATATCAAAATCTTTCTCCTTAAGAATAGCAGATTTATTAAAATTATCAGAACCAAGCAATAATGGTTTTTTTGGAGGAATTAATTGATCTACTACTATTATTGTATCATTTTTTACAATAGAAATTTTTTCTTCTTCTTTTATATTATTTGTTTTTTTTTCTAATATTGTTTCTTTAGTTTTTTTTTCTTCTACATTTAACTTTTGATTTTTGGTGCTAATTTCTATTTTTTTTTCTTTAACCTTTGTTTGAATTGTTTTTTCTTCTTTACTTTGATAGTTAAAATTTGATGGCTTTTCTTTTGGAGAAATTAATTTCGCATTAACAAATTCAGAAGAGAATAATATTAATATTATCCCTATTCCAGTTACTATTATTTGGATTTGTTTCATTAATATGGTTATTAATTTATTTTTTTATGTTATACAGGTGCATAATTATACAATAAGTGCTTATGTTTAAAGGTTCTATTACAGCTCTAGTTACGCCATTCAAGAATGGTAATTTAGATGTGGAAAGTTATGAAAATTTTGTTGAGTTTCAGATTTTGCAGGGATCAGCAGGTATAGTACCAGGCGGTACAACTGGCGAATCTCCAACTTTAGAGTATTTTGAGCATAAAAAAATTATTGATATTGCTGTTAAAATTTCAAAAGGCAGAGTTCCCGTAATTGCAGGTACAGGTTCGAATTCTACAAAAGAAGCTATTGAATTAACCAAATATGCTGAAAATGCAAAAGCTGATGCGGCATTAGTAGTTACACCGTATTATAACAAACCCACTCAGGAAGGTTTGTATCAGCATTATAAAGCCATAAATGATAGCTGCGGCATACCAATTATAATTTATAATATTCCAGGTAGATGCGTCATTGATATGAGTGTTGATACAATGAGTCGTCTTTATGAACTTAAAAATATTATTGGTGTAAAAGATGCAACAGGAGATTTAAATCGAGTTGACGCTCATTTAAAAGCAATGGGAAAAGATTTTCTAATGCTTACTGGAAATGATGAGAATGCACATGAATTTAATAAAAGAGGAGGGTCGGGCTGTATATCTGTTTCAGCTAATGTCGCTCCTAACCTGTGTTCAAAATTTCAAAAATTATCTTTAAGTGGTAATTTTGATGAAGCAAAAAAAATTTTTGATCAGCTTTTTGATTTGCATAATATTTTATTTGTTGAAAGTAACCCAGTACCAGCAAAATATTCTTTATCTTTAATGAAATTAATGACCGATGAAGTCAGGCTTCCTTTAGTTACTGCATCAGAAATTTCAAAAGAAAAAATTAGAAAAGTTTTAGAGCAATTATCTATTATATAAATGGTAGAAAATAAAAAATCTGTCGACAACGTAGTTTGTCAAAACAGAAAAGCTAGTTTTAATTATTTTTTTGAAGATACTTATGAAGCTGGAATCGAATTATTAGGTCCGGAAGTTAAATCATTAAGACTGGGAAAGGCAAATATTGCAGAATCATATGCCGTTGATCAGGCCGGTGAAATTTTTTTAAACAATTCTTATATTCCTACATATTCTCAATCAAGTTATAACAATCACGAACCACGCAGGTTACGAAAGCTTTTGCTAAAAAAAAAAGAAATTAACAAATTAATCGGTAAAGTTAATAGAGATGGTTATAGCATAGTACCTTTAAAAATTTATTTTAATAAAAAAGGAATTGCTAAAATTCTTATTGCTCTAGCCAAAGGAAAAAAAAATCATGATAAAAGAGAAACTAAAAAAAATAGAGATTGGAATAGAGAAAAAGCTAGGGTTTTCAGAAAAACAAGTTAATTAAATGATTTATCTGGCATTTGGGTCAAATTTAAAATCAAAAAATGGAAATTCTACTTTCGTTATAAAAAAAGCGTATTATGAATTGGAAAAAAGTGGGCTGGTTATAAAAAAGAAGTCTTCTTTTTATCGTAGCAAGGCATATCCAAATCCAAAAGACCCTGAATTTATAAATTCTGTTGCACTTTGTGTAGGAAATGTGTCACCAATTAAATTGTTAAATATAATTTTAAAAATTGAAAAAAAATTTGGAAGATTTCGTCTTGAAAAAAATTCACCAAGAACTTTAGATATTGATATTATTGATTTTAAATTATTAAAATTAGATATTCAAAATAAATTTTACAATCTTAAACTGCCTCATGAAAACTTAGAAAAGAGACTTTTTGTGCTTATGCCATTGCTTGAAATATCTCCACTATGGAAAAGTCCTAAAACTAGTAGATCTATTAATTATTTAATCAATAAGCTAAGTAGATTGAAAGATAATAAGATTACCAAGCTTTAATTTTTTGGTATAGTTTGTTTATGCTTAATCAAGAACAATTAATAACTAAAATTAAAGGTTATAACAGTTTTTTAGATGTTCAAAAAATTAGAGATGCCTATGATTTTGCTGAAAAGGCTCATTCTCGTCAGAAAAGAGATTCTGGAGATCCTTACATCAATCATCCTTTAGCAGTCGCTAATATACTTGCTGAATTAAAATTAGATGGGCCAACAATAACAACCGCATTATTACATGACACCATTGAAGACACAATTGCAACTTACGATGAAGTAGAAAAAAGATTTGGTAGTGAAATTGCTGAATTGGTTGATGGTGTCACAAAATTATCTAGATTAGAAAATAAAAATAAAGAATTTTCAGTTGCGGAAAATTTTAGAAAACTTATTCTTGCTACTTCAAAAGATATAAGAGTTTTGCTAGTAAAATTAGCTGATAGGCTTCATAATATGCGAACTATCGATTCTATAATTTCTGATGATAGAAGGATTAGAATTGCAAAAGAAACGATGGAAATATATGCGCCTCTAGCTGAGCGCTTGGGTATGCATAATATTAGAGACGAGTTAGAAGATTTATCTTTTAAAGTTTTAAATTTTGATGCTAGACAACTAATTTTACAAAGATTAGAAAAAATTTTTCCAAATACTCAAAAATTATTTCGTGAAATTTCTACTGAATTAGAAAAAAAATTAATAGCAAAAAGTATTAATTTTTTGATTACCAGTAGAGAAAAATCTTGTTTTTCAATTTGGAAAAAAATTCAAACAAAAAAAATTTCGTTAGAACAGATTACAGATATTATTGGTTTTAGAATTATTTTAGATAATGTCGATGACTGTTACAAAGCCCTGGGTATTATACACCAGTCTTGGAAAACAATTCCTGGAAGATTTAAAGATTATATTTCTACTCCAAAATCTAATAACTATTCTTCTTTGCATACAGCGGTTATTGGACCTTTTAATCAAAGAATTGAAATACAACTAAGAACACAACAAATGCATGATTTTGCTGAACGCGGTATTGCATCTCACTGGATTTATAAAGATAATGAAAAAACTGCATACGATCATGTTCAAAATTTTAATTGGTTAAAAGATTTGGTGGAACTTATAGAAAGCGGGGAAAACCCAGAGCATTATTTGGAATATACTAAACTACAACTCTATCAAGATCAGGTATTTTGCTTTACACCAAAAGGTGCTGTTATAAGATTGCCATCCAAAGCAACGGCAATTGATTTTGCTTATGCCGTTCATTCCGATATTGGGGACGCATGCATAGGAGTTAAAATTAATGGTAAAGAATTTCCACTACAAACACTATTAGCAAATGGTGACCAAGTTGAAATAGTTACATCAACTAAAAAATCCCCATCTCTACACTGGCTATCTTTTTCTAAAACCGGAAAAGCCAGGGCTTCTATAAGAAAATATTGGCACGACAAAATGCCTGCTAATAAAGAAACTAAAATTCACAGAAGTAGTATTTGGGTACTATTAAGTCATCGAGCTGGTACTTTAGGTGATGTATGTAGTTTAATAGGTGCAAATAAATGTAATATTTATAACGTAGAATTAGTTGATAAAAAAGAAGACTTTTTAAGCTTCATATTTGATCTTGAGATAAATAATTTAAAAGATTTTACTAATTTAATTTCAGAGCTAAAAGCTCGATCTTTAAATTTTAAAATTATTAGAAATAGAAAAGTAGAAAAATAATAAGATAATGATAGATGACAAAACAACTACCAGTCTATTAAAAGAAACTGGAGCATTATTAGAGGGTCATTTTATACTCTCTTCAGGACTTAGAAGTGAAAAATATATTCAATGTGCAAAGCTGTTGATGTTTCCTAAAAAAGCGGAGATAATTTGCAAATCCCTAGCAGAAAAAATAAAACTTTCAAATATTTCTTGTGATGCAATAGTATCACCAGCGCTAGGTGGTATTTTAGCTGGATACGAAGTCGCTAGACACATGAATGTTCCAAGTTTTTTTACAGAAAGAGTAGATGGTCAATTCACTATAAGAAGAGGTTTTGATCCAAGCAATTTTAAAAATATTTTAATTGTTGAAGATGTAATTACCACAGGGAAATCCACTTTAGAATGCGCGAAATGTTTAAAAGATAATGGAGGTTCTGTTTCTGGCTTTGCTTGTATTATCGATCGATCATCTGGAAAATCATTAATAAAAGATAAAATCATATCACAAATTGAATTAGATATTCCTACATATTCACCAGATAATTTACCAAGTCAGTTAAAAAATATATCTCCTACAAAACCAGGCAGTCGACAAATTTTATAATGAATACATCATATAGACTGGGGGTTAATATTGATCATGTTGCTACAATTAGAAATGCTAGAGGAGGAATGCACCCTTCAATTAAAAAAGCTGCTTTAGAATGTATAGAAGCGGGAGCTGATTCCATTACAGTTCACCTTCGTGAGGATCAGAGACACATTAAGCCCTCTGATGTAGTTGAATTAAAAAAGATTCTAAAGAAACCACTTAATTTGGAAATGGCATTGACAAGAAAAATGATAAATTTTGCAATTAAAATCAGGCCAGCTTTTGTATGCATTGTTCCCGAGAATAGAAAAGAATTAACTACAGAAGGAGGATTAAATTTATTTAATAATTTCAAATATTTAAAAAAAAATATTCAAAAACTTCAATCGTATAATATCAAAGTTTCTTTATTTATTGACCCCAATTTAAAAAATATAAAGCAAGCAATAAAATTAAACGCAAATAATATTGAATTACACACAGGAACCTATTGTAAAATTTTAGAGAAAAGTAATAAAAAAAAAGCATTGTATGAATTTAATAAAATTAAAAAGGTAGCTAAGTTTGCTACTAAGAACAATTTTGGCATTCACTGTGGTCATGGACTTAATTATTTAAGTGCTAAAAATTTAAAAAAAATTAAAGAAATTAAAGAATTTAATATTGGTCATTTTATTATATCAGATTCTATTTTTTACGGTCTCAAAACAGTTGTAGAAAAATTTATTAAAATAATTAAGAATTAAATGAAAATCATTGGTATAGGAACTGATATTGTAAATATTAAAAGAATAGAAAAAATATGTAAAAAAAATAAACAATCTTTTTTAAAAAAAATATTTACAAAAAAAGAGCTTTTAATTCTCAATAATTTAAAATTAAATCAAGATTCTAAAATTGCAATGCGTTTTGCTGCAAAGGAAGCCTTTTCAAAAGCTTTGGGTACCGGTTTTGGAAAAAATCTTTCCTTTTTAGATATAGAAGTGTTAAGTCACTCTTCAGGCAAGCCTTATTTTTTTTTAAAAAAAAAAAAATATAAAAAAATAAATTGTAATTTAAGCATGTCTGATGACTATCCATGGGCACTAGCTTTTGTAATTATAAGTAGATAATTATGTTAAAAAAAAAAATTATAGAAAATTTAAAAACAATAGCTATAGCTTTATTTTTGGCCATAATAATTAGATCTTTGCTTCTACAACCATTTTATATTCCTTCTTCTTCAATGGAACATACATTGCTTGTGGGTGATAGGCTTTTTGTAACTAAATTTTCATATGGTTATAGCAAACATTCATTTCCATTTAGTCCTGGTATTTTTTCTGGAAGAATTTTATTTACAGAACCGAAACGTGGCGATGTAATTGTTTTTAAAACCCCTTCTGATAATAGAACTGATTATATTAAAAGGTTAATAGGATTACCTGGTGATACAATACAGTTAATTAATGGTGATCTTTATTTAAATAATAAAATAATAATAAAAAAAATAATAAAAAAAACTACAGTTTACTGTGGAGATCAAAAGTTTAATGCAACCGAATATTTGGAAAATATTTCTAAAGAAGTGGCTTATAAAATTTACTATGCCAGTGACAGTTCTATGAACAATACAGATTTGTATAAAGTTCCTAAAGATCATTATTTTTTTATGGGTGATAATAGAGACTGCTCAAAAGATAGCAGATTTTTATCAAGCGTTGGTTATGTTCATAAGGACAATTTGGTTGGAAAGGCACAGTTTTTGTTTTTTTCTAATGATGCAAATATAGGAGATTTATTCACTTTCTGGAAATGGCCTAAATCAATAAGATTTGATAGAATTTTTAAAAAAATTATTTAATGGACCTAAAAGCATTTAAAAAATTAGAAAAAATAATTGGTATTAATTTTAATAATATAAATCTTTTATTAAGAGCCTTAACACACAAAAGCACTTCCCAATCATCAGAAGCAAATAATGAACGATTAGAATTTATTGGTGATCGTGTATTAAATTTAGTTATAGCAAATGAACTTTCTAATTTATATCCATATGATGTTGAAGGAGTATTGGATAAAAAATTAGCTTCCTTGGTAAATAAGAACGTATGTGCAAAAATTATTGCTGATTTAAATATAGAAAAATATTTCATAATTAGTGGTTCTCAAAAAAAAAATAAAGCTGGTCACAAAAAAATTTATGGTGATTTGTGTGAAAGCATAATTGGTGCAGTATTTTTAGATCAGGGTTTCAAAACTGCTACCAAATTTGTACTTAAATTATGGAAAAAAAATATTAAAAATTCAGGTACTATTGATCTTGATGCAAAAACACAACTGCAGGAATTTTCATTGCAAAAATATCACAAACTTCCGATATATGAGACAATCTCTTCCGTTGGACCTGCCCATAAACCTATTTTTAAAGTATCTGTTAGACTAGAAGATAATAAAATTTATGTTGGAGTAGGCGAATCCAAAAAAATTGCCGAACAGTCTGCTGCTGAACTTTTACTTAAAGATCTAACAAAATAACAGAAATATATAATAAATTTATGTCTCAAAAGTTCGGATATGTTGCTATTTCGGGACCAACAAATTCTGGAAAATCTACATTATTAAATGCCATTTTTGAAAAAAAAGTTTCAATCGTTTCTCACAAAGTTCAGACAACTTTAAGATCAATGGATGTGGTTAAAAACTATAATAATACTCAAATGGTATTTATTGACACACCGGGATTTTATGAAAAAAAAAATAATGCTAATTATTTAAAAGATGTTTTGGCTAGCATACAAAGGTCGGATTTATTACTGATAATCTTAGATGTTACTTCTAAATTTATATATTTAGAGCAAATACAGAAAATAATTCAACAATACGATAAAAAAAAATTTTTAATAATTAATAAAATTGATCTTGTTGATAATGAGTATATCTTAAAAAAAATACGTGAAATTTCATTCATAGAATCTTTTAATGAAATTTTTTATTTATCTGCATTAAAAAAGAAAAACATCACAAAACTATTAAATAAAGTATCTGAATGTTTGCCCGACCAAAATTGGATATATAAAAAAAACAATTTAACAAATATATCTAAGGAGAGTTTTTTAGCAGAAATAACTAGAGAAGCTGTTTTAAAATATATTAATCAAGAAATACCTTACCAAATTAACATAATTACTGATAAAATGGTAAAATCACTTCATTACACCGTTCATCAAAAAATTGTAGTTAATACAATAAGTCATAAAAAAATTATTTTAGGTAAAAATGGTCATTCAATTAAATCTATCGGGATTTATGCCAGATCAGAAATGGAAAAAGTTTTTAAATGTAAGGTAAATTTGTTTTTAAAAGTTCTATTAAAAAAAAAATAATGATCTGGAAAGACATTGGGTATTTATTAAAAATAAATAATTTTTCTGAAAATTCTTCAGTCGCAACATTTCTTACTAGCCATCATGGTCTGCATAATGGGATAATATATGGCGCCACTTCTAAAAGTAAAAAAAAATATTTACAAATTGGTAATAAATTTATCCTTAACTGGAAATCAAAGTCTGAAGATTCTCTTGGCTATTATAACTTAGAACTAAGCGATGCTATAGCTGCTAAGTTTTTTGATCAACCAAAACGATTAAATCTAATTTTATCTTTGTCAGAAATATGTTGTAAAGTTTTAGCTGAAAGACACGATTATTCAGACTTGTATGAATACACAGACATTTTTTTAAAAAACATTTTAAATGATAAATTTTTAAAATTATATATTCTCTGGGAACAAGAGTTATTAAGGTCAATTGGTTTTGAAATTAGTCCTGATAATAAAAATTTTAATTTTTACAAAGATAGTAATAAAAATTGGATTTTTCAAATTGATAATAATAAATTTTCGTATCCAAACTTTTTAATTGACACTACTGCTAATTATGATGATAGAGATCTTTATAAAGGTTTTGTTATTAATAAATTTATCATGAAAAAATTTATATTTGATCCAAATAAAATAAAATTTCCTAGTATTAGAGAAAGAATAGAAAAGAATATAAATGAAATTAAATAATATAAGCGAGGATCAGTTAAAAAATCAATTTGCTAAAAAATATTTAGCTTATGCGCTTTCCACAATAACACAAAGAGCATTGCCAGATGTTCGTGATGGTTTGAAGCCAGTTCATAGAAGATTAATTTATGCAATGTATCTTCTTGATTTGAGTCCAAAATCTAGTTTTAAAAAATCTGCTCGAGTTGTTGGGGACGTTATAGGTAAATTTCATCCTCATGGAGATCAATCAGTCTATGATGCTTTAGTGCGCTTAGCTCAAGATTTTTCTACTAAATATACTTTGATAAATGGTCAGGGTAATTTTGGCAATATTGATGGCGATAACGCTGCTGCCATGAGATATACCGAAACTAAATTAACCGAAGTTTCTGAATTTTTATTAAAAGACATAGAAAGTGAAACTGTTGATTTTAGAAAGACGTATGATGGTGAATTAAGTGAGCCAGTAGTACTTCCCTCGGCTTTTCCTAATTTGCTTGCCAATGGATCCTCCGGAATTGCAGTTGGTATGGCAACTAATATCCCACCGCATAATTTAGAAGAAATTTGCCTGGGTTTAAAGCATTTAAATAATAATAAAAATTGCTCTGTTCGCGATCTACTTAAATTTATTCAAGGTCCTGATTTTCCAACGGGTGGAATTCTTAATTTAGATAAAAATGAAATAATTAAAGCTTACACAACTGGTAAAGGTTTTTTTGAATTACGCTCAAATTACAAAATAGAGCAACTTGGTAAAGGTCAGTATCAAATATCAATTACACAAATACCTTACCAGGTAAATAAATCAAAATTAATTGAGAAAATTGCTGACTTAATAATTAATAAAAAAAACAAATTAATAGATAATGTAATTGATGAGTCGGATGAAAATATTAGAATTGTTATTCGTCCAAAAAATAGAAATGTTGATCCATTAATTTTAATGAATAGTTTGTATCAGCAAACAGAACTGGAAATTAAATTTTTTTTAAACTTAAACGTTTTGAATCATAAATTAGAACCAAGAGTCATGTCATTAAAAGATGTGCTAAGTAATTTTTTAAAACATCGATATGAAATTTTACAACGAAGATCTAAGTTTAGTTTAAATAAAATTAATCTTAGGTTAGAAATTTTAAAAGGGTTTATAATTGTATATAAGTTTTTAAATAATATTATAAAAATTATACGAAATTCCAATAATCCAAAGAAAGATTTAATCAAAAAATATAAATTTACTGAAAATCAGGTTAACGCAATATTAGACATGAAGCTCAGAAGTCTCCGTAAAATTGAACAAAAAGAAATTGAAGATGAAAATTCGAAATTATTACAAAAGAAGAAATTTTTATTAAAGTTATTATCATCAAAATCTTTGCAAACAAAAGAGATTAACAATGAATTTGATGAGGTTATTAATGTTTTTGGAAACAATTCTGTTTATGGACCTAGAAAAACTTTAATTGAAAAATTTAACAGAATAGAAGCCGCTGATGTTTTTGAAGAGCTAAAGTCTAATGATCCTATCACTTTAATTGTTTCTAAAAATGGTTTCTTAAAGTCACGTATTGGAAATACAAATATTGTCGATGATAAAATTTTATCAGATAATGACCATATACTAGTAAACGGAAAAAAATCTGATAAATTTATTTTTTTATCTACTCATGGCAAGGCTTATACTATAGAGGGGTCTCGTTTAGTTTTTGGATCTTCAAAGGGTAGGCCGTTCTCTTCATATTTTTCGATGACTGATAATGAATTAATTATTGACGCCTTTGTATATAAGGAAAATTTAAAAATTATATTATGTTCTAATAATGGATTTGGTTTTTCTATAAATTCTAATAATTTGCTATCAATTAAAAAAAGTGGAAAAAAATTTTTTAAACCAAAAAAAAATGATTTATTAAATTCTACTATTTCAATAAATGCTAATAGCAAATATTTTCTTATTTTAACTGTTAAAAATAGTGAGTATCGTTGTTTAGCAATAAATATAAAAGAAGTTCCTGAACTGGAAAAAGGTTCAGGCGTTATATTGTTTAAATCAAAAAATTCTACCTTGTATACTCTAGCTATTTTGGATGAAAAACTTCAATTATTGGACAATTTTTCTAGAAGAATTTACCCCAAGGTCAATTTTACTAAATTTATCTCAAGCAGAGCAAAACAGGGTAAAATAATTAAAATTGATAATAATGTTAATAATTTTTTTAGAGGATATGATAGTAATTTTAAATTAGTTTAATAGTAGTATGAATTCCCAAAAGCTTCGAAATTGTTTTTCATTATTTGCCACTGGAATTACTTCCATTATTTCCAAAAATAAAAATAACTACATAGGCATTACTGTTAACTCTTTTTCTTCTGTATCCTTAAATCCACCATTAGTTATGTGGTGCATAGATAAAAAATCCTCATCTTTAATATATTTTATTAAAAAAAATTTAGAATATAAAATTATATTCTTATCCAATCATCAAAAAAATATTTCTAACCAGTTGGCAAGTTCTAATAATATATTTGATAAAAAAATTTATCAATCCATTGTAAATAATTCTATGGGGTACTTAAACTGTAAGTTATATAAAAAAATTAATGCTGGGGATCACTTTATTATTTTACACAAAGTAAACAATTTTAAAATTTTAAAAAATAAAAAACCACTTATTTTTTTTAAAAAAAAATATTCTACTTAACTTTTTAAAAATTTTTCTACAATTTCATTTGCAAAATATGTAACAACTGCATTGGCACCAGCTCTTTTGAAAGATATCATCATTTCGTAAATAGCTGCATCTGGCAATATTTTTTCTTTGATAGCATGCTTCATCATGGAGTATTCACCTGAGACATTATAGGCAACAATTGGTATATTGAATGAATTTTTGACTTTAGAAATTATATCTAAGTAGGCCAGACCTGGTTTGATCATAACCATATCTGCACCCTCCTCGATATCAAGATTTATTTCTCTTAAAGATTCCTCTGAATTATGAAAATCCATTTGATAGTTTTTTTTATCACTTTTTAGTTTAGTTTCACTTCCTACCGCATTTCGAAACGGACCATAAAAATTAGACACATATTTAGCTGCATAAGAAAGTATTAAAGTATCTTTATAATTATTTTTTTCTAAAGCTTTCCTTATTTCTCCAATTCTACCGTCCATCATATCTG
>Ga0222714_10000586_pt1:0-40000 | contig 41860 bp, 53 predicted proteins | sample C33_3DmetaG_FD_165048 | JGI IMG/M metagenome (GOLD analysis project Ga0222714, IMG submission 165048) | Estuarine water microbial communities from San Francisco Bay, California, United States - C33_3D | ecosystem: Environmental > Aquatic > Marine > Unclassified | place: USA: California...
AGCTCTTCAACAAATCCAACGTTTAAGACGACGTTAATAAACTTGTTCTTTATATATAACAGGGGAAAATTTAAAAATAGTTGATTTTTCCTTGTTATTTTTATATAATGTCTTTAGGTTTTAATAATTATCTATAAAACTATGGCAGTACCAAAAAAACGAACATCAAAAACAAAAAGAAATACTCGTAAAGCTAACTGGAAAAGAAAAGCTACTATTGCAGCAAAAAAATCTTTATCTCTAGCAAAATCAGTTTTACAAGGAAAACCTACAAGTTTTATTTATAGTGTATATGTTGATGAATAAATTTTTAAATCTTTTCTAAGATCTAAAAATTTATTATTATATTTTTGAATTAAAGGCGGATGTGGCGAAATTGGTAGACGCGCTAGATTTAGGTCCTAGTAACTTTGTTATGAGAGTTCGAGTCTCTCCATCCGCACTCAATAAATAACTCAAAATTATTAAAAAAAAATTTAATATTATTTATTAATACATTTTAATAATATGATTCTTCCCTTTACGTTAGAGCAGTTGCGTATTTTAAAGGCAATAGCTTCTGAAAAGAGTTTTACGAAAGCTGCCGAAATTCTTTTTGTTTCTCAACCATCATTAAGTAAACAAATAAAAATTCTAGAAAATCGATTAGGGATAATTTTACTAAATCGTGAAAACAATACAATTTCTTTAACTGAAGGAGGTAAAGTTTTTTTACAATATGCCGAACGAATTTTAGCATTATGTGAAGAAAGTTGTAGAGCTTTAAATGATGTAAAAAACGGTGATCGTGGAAATTTAACTGTAGGTGCCAGTCAAACAATAGGTACATATTTAATGCCGCGAGTTCTTAGTTTATTTGCACAAAACTATCCTCAAATAAATATAAAAGTTCAGGTTGATTCAACCAGAATAATTGCTAAAAATGTTGTAAATCATGAAATTGATATAGCTATTGTAGGAGGTGACGTTCCAGAAGAATTAAAAAAAAATTTAGAAATAGAAAAATTTGTCGAGGATGAATTAATTTTAATTGTACCGAAATCACATCCGTTTGCGTTGAAGAAACAAAAACAAATTCAAAAAGATGACTTATATCATTTGAATTTTATAACTTTAAATTCTACATCAACCATTTATAAATTTATTGATAACATATTAATACAAAATAATATTGAAACAAAACAATTCAATATTATAATGCAATTAAATTCGATAGAAGGCATAAAAACAGCTGTTAGTTTAGGATTAGGTGCCGCCTTTGTTTCTTCTTCAGCTATTGAAAAAGAAATTAAATTGAAAACAGTAGAAATTCTTACTATTGAAAATATTAAAATTACTAGAACTCTTTCTATTATTACAAATCGACAATCTTATCATTCCAAAGCCATGGAATTTTTTTATAATGAGTTGTTGATTTTAAAAACAATAACAGATTAATATTAAGTTCTAATTAATTTGACTTGATAAAAATATGTTTAGTACAATAGTATTAGTATAGTTTTTCTAATTATGATATGTTTTAAAATATGAAATATGCAATTGTAGAAATTAGTGGAAAACAGTTTTGGATTGAAACTGGAAAATTTTATGATATCAATAGAATTCCAACAGAACTTGGTAAAGAAATTACTTTAAATCGAGTATTATTATTAAATAATGAAGGTGAAATATTGGTTGGTAAGCCATATTTAGAGCAAGTAAAAGTAACAGGTAAAATACTAGAACATTTACGTGATAGAAAAAAAATTGTTTATAAAATGAGACCTAAAAAGAAAACTCGAAAAAAACAAGGTCATCGTCAAGATTTAACACGTGTTTTAATTGAAGATATAAGTGTTAATTAAAATCAATAAATTGAACTAAAACAAGGAAATTTTATAATGGCTCATAAAAAAGGTGCTGGTAGTACAAAAAATGGTCGTGATTCAAATGCGCAAAGATTAGGCGTTAAAAAATTTGGCGGGCAAGTTGTTAAAGCAGGAAATATTTTAGTCCGTCAACGTGGTATGAAATTCAAACCTGGACTAAATGTAGGTTGTGGTAGAGATTTTACATTATTTGCCTTACAAGATGGAATTGTAAAATTTGATTATAAAGATTCAACTCATAAACGTATAAATATTGTTATTTAGACTAAATGATTATGGAAAAATGTTAAAAAATCCTTTTAAAAAAACTTCTGTAACAAATGAATATCAAACATTAATTAATGAAATAAATTTATTTGAAACAAAGCTAAAAACATTAACTGATTCTGAACTACAAGCTAGATCAGTTAATTTACAAAAACAATATAATAAAGAACAAAATTTAGATCAAATACTTCCTGAAGCTTTTGCACTAACTAGAGAAGCAAGTTCACGAACCTTAGGTTTACGTCATTTTGATGTACAACTATTAGGTGGTTTAGTTCTAAACAGTGGTAAAATTGCCGAGATGCGAACTGGTGAAGGTAAAACATTAGTTGCAACTTTGCCTGCTTATCTTAATGCTGTAACAAAAAAAGGTGTTCATATTGTAACAGTTAATGATTATTTAGCTAATCGAGATCAAATTTCAATGGGTCAAATCTTTAGGTTTTTAGGTTTAACAACAGGTTTGATTCAAGAAAATATGGTTGCGGCTGAAAGACAAAAAAATTATGATGCTGATATTACTTATGTAACCAATAGTGAGTTAGGATTTGACTATCTAAGAGACAATATGGCATTAAATATAAGTAATGTTGTATTACGACCTTTTAATTATTGTATTGTAGATGAAGTAGATTCTATTCTTATAGACGAGGCCCAAACGCCTTTAATTATTTCAAATGCTGTTGAAACATGTATAGATAAATATATTATAAGTTCAGAAATTACTGATTATTTAGAAGTAAATACTCATTTCAAAGTTGATGAAAAAAATAAGAATGTTATTTTAACAAAAGAAGGAGCTATTCAAATTGAAGAAATTCTTGGAATAACAGATTTGTATAATCGGAACGATCCTTGGATTCCTTATATTATAAATGCTCTTAAAGCAACAACTTTATTTTTTAAAAACGTCAATTATATTGTTCAAAACAATCAAATTATAATTGTTGATGAATTTACTGGTCGTATAATGCCAGATCGACGCTGGAGTGATGGATTACATCAAGCCGTAGAAGCAAAAGAGGGTGTACCGGTTCGTCAAAATACTGAAACAGCAGCTTCTGTTACATACCAGAATTTCTTTTTATTATATCCAAAATTATCTGGAATGACTGGTACAGCTAAAACAGCTGAAGTTGAATTTGATAAGATATATAATTTGGCTGTTGTTGAAATTCCTACAGCAAAACCAAATTTACGTAAAGATTTATCTGATGTAATCTATAAAGATGAATTATCAAAATGGACTGCTATCGCAAATGAGTGTAAAACAATTGCTTCAACAGGCCAGCCAATTTTAATAGGTACAACAACTGTAGAAAAATCTGAAATGTTAGGCCAATTATTAAATGAATATGGTTTATCTTATCAAATTTTAAATGCAAAGCCAGAAAATGTGAGGCGTGAATCAGAAATTGTTGCACAAGCTGGAAAAAAAAATAGTATAACTATTGCTACAAATATGGCTGGACGTGGTACAGATATTATTTTAGGCGGCAACAGTAAATTTAAAGTATGTAAGCAATTGTATACTATTTTAGTTTCTTACAAAAATCAAATTAAATCAAATAAGCTAAATTCTAGTTTACCATTACGTAAACAAATTTTTGGAATATCTAATCAATTTTTAAGTGTTTTAAACTGCTTATTAAACAATAATCAGTTTTTAAGTTTATCTGATACAGAAATTTTAAAAATTTTAAATGACATCGATCAAATTCGAATTCCAAAAAATAGTTATCAATCTTCAATTAAATTTTTGGTCAACCAACTATTAATATTTGAGAAAAAAAATCAAAAAATTGAAAATATTATTGTTAAAAATTTAGGTGGTTTATATATTATTGGAACTGAAAGAAATGATTCCCGAAGAATCGATAATCAATTACGTGGTAGATGTGCAAGACAAGGAGATCCTGGAACTTCAAAGTTCTTTTTAAGTCTAGAAGATCGATTATTGCGACTATTTGGTGGTTCAAAAATTCAAAATTTTATGAAAAGCCAATTGTTAGATGATTCTCCTTTAGAATCAAATTTACTTACAAAAAGTTTAGATGCTGCGCAAAAACGTTTAGAAGAAGCTGATTATGATGGAAGAAAAAATCTATTTGATTATGATGAAATTTTAAATAAACAACGTAACGTTATTTATTATGAACGACGAAAAATTCTTGAAAGCGCTTCAGTTCAAAAGAAAATTTTAGCGTATGGTGAACAAATAATAACTGAAATAATAAATAAAATTCAGAAAAAGAATTTACCACTCATTGAAGTCCTATCAAGACTGGAAAATTTATTTGGAATGAATTTACTATTAAAAAATTTCACTGAAAATGGTATAAATTTTGATTTAACAGAATTAAAAACTTATCTTTTCCAAGAATTTTGGTTATGCTATGAAACAAAAGTTTTAGAGCTAGAAATTCGTCATCTTGGAATTATCAGAGCTTTAGAACGGACGTTAATTCTTATTTATATTGATATTGATTGGAAAGAACATCTTCAAAAAATGGCATTACTAAGAGATGCGGTTGGATGGCGAAGTTATGGACAACGAAATCCTTTATTTGAATATAAAGATGAAGCTTATGAACTGTTTAAAAGTCGTGGACTTATAACACGTCATTTAATAATTTATGATCTTATTAGATCATCTATTATCTAGTGGTAAAAACTAAGTTATTTTATTAAAAAAATATTTTATTATGACAAAACGAACACTATCAAATAAAGGCCGGACTTCTGTTTTAAAAGTTTCAGGCTTTAGAGCACGAATGTCATCAGCAAATGGTAGAAAAATTATAAAAAACAGACGTAGAAGAGGCCGTAAAATCTTAGCAATACGTCATTAATCTTTAAATTTATTAAAGTTAATAAAACATATTAACTTTAATAATAAATAATTTTTTAATTAAAATTCCTATAATAATACTGTAACAATAAGATTTATAATCTAAATATTTTATGAAATTTACTGATGAGTTAACACTTTTATTAAAAGCCCGTTATCCTATTATTTTTATTAATACGATAGAAGAAGATCGAGTAGAATATGTAATTCGAAAATATATAAAAACAAACTTAAATCGAAGCATTTATAGTTGGGATTTTGTAGATGGCTATACAAATAACCCTAATAATGAAGGATTTGCAAAACGAAATCCTTTACAAGCGTTAGAATTAGTAGAAAAATTAACTGCTGAAACCCCAGCAATTTTTTTATTAAAAGATTATAATAGATTTTTAACAGACGTTTCTATTTCTCGTAAATTAAAAAATATTGGTCGGATTTTAAAACTACAACCAAAAACAATAATCATTATTGGATTTGATTATAATGTACCTAAAGAATTGCAGGATTTAATAACCTTTATAAAATTTCAACTGCCAGTTACAAATGAAATTAAACAAGAATTAACACGATTAATAAACTCTTTAAACATAGAAGTTGAAACTGAACTATTTGAAAATTTAGCTCAAGCTTGTCAAGGGTTGTCTTTAGAACGTATTCGACGTGTTTTATCTAAAATTATTGCTACTCATAAAACAATCAATGAATATAGTATTGATATTTTGTTAAATGAAAAAAAACAAATAATAAGTCAAACGGAAATATTAGAATATTGGTCAGCAAAAGAAAAAATTAATAATATTGGTGGTGTTGATAATTTAAAACAGTGGTTAAAAAAAAGAAAAACGTCTTTTGGAATTCAAGCTTCAAATTATGGTCTACCAACTCCACGAGGATTATTACTTGTTGGAATTCAAGGAACGGGAAAATCATTAACTGCTAAAGCTATTGCTAGTGAATGGCAACTGCCACTCTTAAAATTAGATGTAGGTAAACTGTTTGGTGGAATTGTCGGTGAATCAGAATCACGATTACGTCAAATGATTGAAGTATCTGAAACATTATCTCCTTGTATATTATGGATTGATGAAATTGATAAAGCATTTAGCAACATTGAAAGTAAAGGAGATAGCGGTACAAGTAATCGAGTATTAGCAACTTTTATTAGTTGGTTATCTGAAAAAACAAAACCTGTTTTTGTTGTAGCAACTGCAAATAATGTTGATCTTCTACCTTTAGAAATTATTCGAAAAGGTAGATTTGATGAAATTTTCTTTTTAGATTTACCTCAAAAACAAGAGCGAGAACAAATTTTTAAAATTCATATAAAAGAATTCAGACCTAATAAATGGCAAGATTTTGATTATGATAAACTTGTTTTATTATCAGAATCATTTTCAGGAGCCGAAATAAAACAAAGTATTATTGAGGCAATGTATCATGCCTTTTATGAACAACGTGAATTTACAACTGAAGATATCTGTTTAGCCTTAAATGAATTAATTCCACTAGCTCAATTAGAAAGCAACCAAACTTTAAAATTACAAAATTGGGCTTCATCTGGTCGTATTAGATTAGCATCTTCAAATTCTTTATCTATTTAATTTTTAAATAAACAAATGAGACAACGGTTTTTTAGATCATTGGCTGATCTTAGATTCGCTATAGGAATATTATTACTGATTGCTTGTTTCAGTATTATAGGAACAGTAATAGAACAAGATCAACCTATTGAAGTTTATAAATTAAATTATCCATTATCGAATAGAGTTTTTGGATTTTTATCTTGGGATATTATTTTAAAATTTGGTTTTGATCATGTATATAAAACTTGGTGGTTTTTAACTTCAATATTACTTTTTGGAATTAGCTTATTAACCTGTTCAGTTTTGCAACAGTTGCCTTCTTTAAAAATTTCTCGACGTTGCCAATTTTTTAGAACATCACAACAATTCAAACGATTAAAAATATCGACGAAATTAACCAATTTTAATTTTTATAAATTATTATTCAAAATTAAAGAAAAGAAATATTCTGTCTTTCAACAAAAGAACATAATTTACGCTTATAAAGGTTTAGTTGGACGTTTAGCACCTATAGTTGTACATTTTAGTATGATATTAATTTTAATTGGTACACTTATTGGTTCAGTAAATGGATTCAAAGCTCAAGAAATTATTCCAAAAACAGAAAGTTTTCATATTCAAAATATTTTAAATACAGGTCAATTGACAGTAATTCCTAAAGTGTCTACAAGAGTTAATGATTTTTGGATTACCTATACTAAACAAAGAACTGTTAATCAATTTTATTCTGATCTTTCAATTTTAAATGTTGATGGTAATGAGATAAAACGTGAAACAATTTTTGTTAATTCACCTGCGCGTTACCAAGGAATTAGTTATTATCAAACAGATTGGAATTTAGTTGGATTAAGAATCCAAAATCAAAATCGTGACGCATTAGAATATCCTTTAATAAATTTAGGAAATGCACAAAGTAAAGTTTGGATAACATGGATTCCAAATAACTTAAAGTTAAACGAAGGAAATATTTTTTTAATTGACAATTTGCAAGGCTACTGCTCTATTTATAATCAATCCGGTCAATTTATTGGAAATTTAGAAACTAACGAGCAGTTTCAAGAAGAAATTTCTCAAATTAGTTTAATTGACATTTTAACTTCAACAGGGTTACAAATAAAAACTGATCCAGGAATTCCAATTATTTACACTGGATTTTTCTTTTTAATGTTCAGTACCTTAATTAGTTATATAACATATTCGCAGATATGGATTATTAAAAAAAACCAAAATACGTTTATTGGTGGAAATACGACTAGAGCATTATTTGATTTTGAAATCGAATTTTTTAATTTAATTAAAGTTTAAATTAAAAAATCAAAAATATAGCCATTGTACCACTGATGTTTTATAATTAAAAGTAACAAGTTTAAAACTTGGGAAGAATCAAAATTATAAAAATATATTATGACAGCAACTTTAGAAAGACGCGAAGGCGTTTCAATTTGGGAGCGCTTCTGCGCTTGGATTACAAGTACTGAAAACCGTTTATACATCGGTTGGTTCGGTTGTTTAATGTTCCCTACATTATTAACAGCTACTTCTTGTTACATCATCGCTTTTATCGCAGCTCCTCCAGTAGATATCGACGGTATCCGTGAGCCTGTTGCAGGTTCTTTATTATACGGAAACAACATCATCAGTGGTGCAGTTATCCCTAGTTCAAACGCTATTGGTATGCACTTCTACCCAATTTGGGAAGCAGCTTCAATTGATGAGTGGTTATACAACGGTGGTCCTTACCAATTAATCGTTTTACACTTCTTATTAGGTGTTGCATCTTACATGGGTCGTGAATGGGAATTAAGCTACCGTTTAGGTATGCGTCCTTGGATCTTCGTAGCTTTCTCTGCACCAGTTGCAGCAGCTAGCGCAGTATTCTTAGTATACCCAATTGGTCAAGGTTCATTCTCTGATGGTATGCCTTTAGGTATTTCTGGTACTTTCAACTTCATGTTAGTATTCCAAGCTGAACACAACATTTTAATGCACCCATTCCATATGGCTGGTGTTGCTGGTGTATTCGGTGGTTCTTTATTCAGCGCTATGCACGGTTCATTAGTAACTTCTAGTTTAATCCGTGAAACAACTGAAAACGAATCTACTAACTACGGTTACAAATTCGGTCAAGAAGAAGAAACTTACAACATCGTAGCTGCACACGGTTACTTTGGTCGTTTAATTTTCCAATACGCTTCATTCAACAACTCTCGTGCTTTACACTTCTTCTTAGCTTTATGGCCAGTTTTAGGTATCTGGTTAACTGCTATGGGTATCAGCACAATGGCGTTCAACTTAAACGGTTTCAACTTCAACCAATCAGTAGTTGATTCTCAAGGCCGTGTTATCAACACATGGGCTGACATTATCAACCGTGCTGACTTAGGTATGGAAGTAATGCACGAACGTAACGCTCACAACTTCCCATTAGATTTAGCTTCAGGTGATGTATTACCAGTTGCTTTAACAGCTCCAGCTGTTAACGCTTAATTCTAATGTTAAATTAAACCTAAACTTTATATTATAAACTTTAAAATTTATAATATAAAGTGTAATTTTTTATTTTTAAAACTTTGACTAAAAAATTTAAAGATTTGAATATCAGTATTAATTTATTAATTATAAAATATTTTAATTTATTTTTTAATATACGAGAAATAAACTATAATTTATACTAGTAATCAGTAAAATTATATAGAATTTATGTCTCATACAGTTAAAATTTATGATACATGCATTGGTTGTACACAATGTGTTCGTGCTTGTCCAACAGATGTTTTAGAAATGGTTCCTTGGGATGGTTGTAAAGCAGGCCAAATTGCCTCTTCACCGCGTGTTGAAGATTGTGTAGGCTGTAAACGCTGTGAAACAGCTTGTCCTACTGATTTTTTAAGTGTACGAGTATACTTAGGTGCAGAAACTACACGTAGTTTAGGTTTAGCTTACTAATTTATAAGATTTTAGGAATCTAAAAAATAATTTAAAATTTTTAGATTCCTTTTAATTATGATAACCATCCATAACTGTGTAAACCTTTTCCTAAGAAATTAACGCCTAAATAACATATCCAAATTACAAAGAATCCTAAACCACCTAAAATTGCAGTTTTTTTACCTTCCCAACCTTTGGTAATACGAGAATGTAAATAAGTAGCAAAAACAATCCAGGTAATTAGCGCCCATGTTTCTTTTGGGTCCCAACTCCAATATGAGCCCCAGGCTTCATTCGCCCATACACCACCTGCAATAATTCCTATAGTTAAGAATGGAAATCCTAAACCAATAATTCGATAGCTCCAATTATCTAAACTTTGTAATAATTTTAATTTACCAAGTTCCGAAACTTCATCTGAAGGTGAAAAAAGCTTTGCCTCATAATAATCTAACATTACGTTATATAGAGGTAATGATGATTCATCTACGATTTGCAGATCAACATCTTGATATTTTGAAATAACTAAAAATAGAATACATAATAATGATCCCATAATTAATGTTGCATAACTTAACATCATCATACTAACATGCATCATTAACCAATTTGACTGTAGAGCTGGAACTAAAGGGCTTGCCTTTTGCATATCTGGGGATAATGTTAAATTTGCAAAACCATTAATAAGTAAAGCTACGGGAATTAAAATTGCACCCATCAATTTACTTTTTGTTTTATATTCTACGTATAAATATATTGTTAATAAAGTCCAAGTTAAGAAAAGTAAAGATTCATACAAATTACTTAATGGAAAATAACCCGCAATTATCCAGCGAGATGCTAAAATAAAAAACAACAAAATATTTGCGGTAATAGAACTATATTTTCCGATTTTGATTAGATTCGTCGTTCCTTTAAAAAAGGATAAACTTACCCAATAAATACTCATGGAAAATAATAAAATTGCAAAAACGATATTTGATGAAAAATTTTGAATAGTATCCCAGTTCATTTAAATTTTTTTAATAAATTTTTTATATAAATTGTTTTACATTATATAATTCTACTAAAAATTTAATGATTTGACTAATTATATAGCTATATAATTTTGTTAACATTTTTTATTATAAAATACATATTCTAATAGAGTAATTTTTGTTCTATAGCTTTAATTATTTTAAGGGTAAGAAAATTAAAATTGACATTATCTATAATTTCTGATTATTATAGTATTAATTTTTATATTTAAAAAATTATGGCAGTAACAATGAAATATGAAATGATGATTCTTCTTAATGAAGAATTTAATGACAGTGAATTAAAAACTTGGGCTTTTAATTATGCAAAAGCACTAAGAAAATTAAGTGCATCTGAAATTTCCGTAATTTCACGAGGTAAGCGTGATTTAGCTTATAAAATTAAAAATCAAAAACGAGGAAATTTTATACAGATCAATTTTTCTAGTTTACCTAAATCTATTGAGGATTTCTCATCTACTCTAAAATTAGATACAAATGTTTTAAGATTTTTAATCTTAAATAAAAAATAATATTCAAAAATTTATAATCACTAAAATTATAAATTTTTAAAAATTACTTGAATTACCTTAAAAGGTATGATAATATTCATGTAAATATATAATCCTCAGTAGCTCAGTGGTAGAGCAATCGGCTGTTAACCGATTGGCCGTAGGTTCAAATCCTACCTGGGGAGTAATTAGAAAATAAAAAAATGACAAATAATTTGGATAACTTACAGATAGGAAATAAAGTATTTAAATCACGATTGATGTTAGGAACAGGTAAATATCGAACTCCTGAACATGCAATATCTAGTATAAACAGTAGTAATTGTGATATTGTAACAGTTGCCATAAGACGTTTACCGACGAACTTTAAAAATGATAATACTACCTTTTTAAAATCTTTAGACTGGAATAAGTTGTGGCTTTTGCCAAATACAGCGGGTTCACAAACAGCAGAGGAAGCAATTCGTATGGCTTTTTTAGGTCATGAATTAGCATGTCAACTAGGTCAAGAAGATAATTTTTTTGTAAAATTGGAAGTAATTTCCGATCCTAAATATTTATTACCTGATCCTATTGGAACATTAAAAGCTGCCGAGTTTTTAGTTAAAAAAGGATTCACAGTTTTGCCATACATAAACGCAGATCCTATGCTTGCTCTACATTTAGAAGATATTGGTTGCGCTACAGTTATGCCTTTAGGTGCTCCTATAGGATCGGGCCAAGGTTTAAATAATTTAGCAAACATTCAGATAATTATAGAAAATGCAAATATTCCTGTTATAGTTGACGCTGGAATAGGGACACCTAGTGAAGCGACAAAAGCAATGGAGATTGGAGCAGATGCTGTTCTGTTAAATACAGCAGTAGCACAGGCTAAAAATCCTGAGAAAATGGCTGTTGCAATGAATTTAGCAGTACAATCAGGTCGTTTGGGATATTTATCAGGTTGTATGGAGAAAAAACATTATGCGGCTGCAAGTTCACCACAGACAAATATTAGTAAATTATAAAATAGTTGAAAAAAAAATTAAATTATAGATTAATCTATAATTTAATTTTTTTGATTTGATATATTTTCCAGACTAGTAGTATCAATTCCACTTTCTGATTTATTGATTAAATCTGGATCAACATCACTATAATCTATCTCAACATCAATATCATTAGTATAATCAATTAAAGAACCTTCACGTTTAACTCGTTTAACGACCAATCTTGTTTTAGGATATAAAGGAGTTGTTAAACATTGTTGTGCTAATGTATCTTCTAATAATCTCATAACAGCTCGTCTTAATGGACGTGCACCATAAACTGGATCATAACCTTCTTCTGTTAAAAGATTTCTAACAGCTACATCAACTTCTAATGTAATGTCTTTCTCTCGTAATCGTTTTTCTAATTGACTTATCATTAGTCCACAAATTTCCCAAATGTCAAATTTGGTTAAATGGTTAAAAACAATAATTTCATCGATACGGTTTAAAAATTCTGGTCGGAAAAATTCTTTTAGTTCTTCATTAACCAGTTCGGTAACTTTATCAAATACCTTTGAATCTTTTATAGGTTCAGGTAATGGTTCCCAGCCAACGCAACCATCTTCATCAATTCGAAAAGCTGGTTTATTTTGTTTTGATTTTGGTTGAATACCACTTTCTCGTTCAATAATTTTTGCCCCTAAATTCGTTGTCATAATGATTAGAGTATTTTTAAAGTCAATTACTCTACCTTTCGAATCTGATAGCCTACCATCATCTAAAATTTGTAATAATAAATTGAAAACATCTGGATGTGCTTTTTCAACTTCGTCAAATAAAACAACAGAATATGGTTTTGTTCGAACTGCTTCTGTTAGTTGCCCACCTTCATTATATCCAACGTAACCAGGAGGTGAACCAATTAGTTTTGCAACAGTATGTTTTTCCATAAATTCTGACATATCAAGTCGAATCATGCTGTCCTCTGTTCCAAACATATATTCAGATAATGCTTTAGTAAGTTCTGTTTTACCAACTCCCGTAGGGCCTGCAAAAATAAAACTTGCAATAGGGCGATCTGGATTTCGTAAACCAACACGTGCCCGTCTTATTGCTTTTGAAACAGAAACAATGGCATGATGTTGACCGATAAGTCTTTCATGCAATGTGTCTTCCATTTTTAAAAGTCGTTTTGATTCAGAATCAGAAATTTTTGTTACAGGTACTCCTGTCCAACCAGAAATCACTTCAGCAACATCATTTTCCATAACCGTATCTACTTCTTTTCTTGTTAAACCAAGTGCTTCATTCGTTAAAGCAGCCTGTTTCATAATACTGATATGAGTTCTAACTTCCATTTCATGATCAACTAATTGCTTAGCTATATCAAAATCATGTTCTTTAATACTTTCTTCTTTATCTCGTAAAGTATCTTGTAACTCTTTTAATAAGCGTTTCATGCCTAAAGGTAAACGACGATTTTCCAATCTAACACGAGATCCTGCTTCATCTAGCACATCAATAGCTTTATCAGGTAAAAATCGATCGGCGATAAATTTGTCAGCTAAAATTGCGGCTTGTTCTACAGCTTTATCATGATAACTTAAAGTATGATGTTGTTCAAATTTTGAACGTAAACCACGTAAAATATCAATAGTAACTCCTACACTAGGTTCTTTAACATGTATAGGTTGAAAACGACGTTCTAGCGCAGGATCACGCTCAATGTATTTACGATATTCATCTACTGTTGTTGCACCAATACATCTAAATTTTCCTCTTGCTAAAGCTGGTTTTAAAATATTTGCTGCATCAACAGCACCTTCAGCTGCACCTGCACCAACTAACGTATGAATTTCATCAATCACTAAAATGACAGCTGCATCATTTTGTGCTTCTTCCACAATTCGTTTTAAGCGTTCTTCAAATTCTCCACGATATTTTGTACCAGCTAAAATTGATCCCAAATCTAATGCCATAATTAAATGACCATCTAAAAAATCAGGAGCTTTTTCTGTTAAAATTAATTGAGCAAGACCTTCAGCAACAGCTGTTTTACCAACACCTGGTTCTCCAATTAGAACAGGGTTATTTTTTCCTCTTCTTGCTAAAACCTTAATAACTTCATGAATTTCTTTATCGCGACCAATAACAGGATCCAATTTTCCTTCAACAGCTTCTTTTGAAATATTCTCTGAATATTCATCTAATGTAGGTGTTTGACTACCTTTTTTCTCACGTTCTAATAAGAATTTTTCAGCTTGTGTTAATGGACGTAGTACTTCTTCTTGATTTTCTTCAATATAAGCTAAAATTAAATTTCGTAATTTTGGAATATCAACCTTTAGTTTATCAAGAGTTCTCATAGCGACACCATCTGATTCACCAATTAAAGCTAATAAAATATGTTCTGTTCCTACAAAATTTTGGCCCAAATCTTTTCCCTCGTGAACAGCCATTTCTAATACTCGTTTTGCACGTGGTGTAAAAGGAATTTCTGAAGCAACAAATCCAGTACCTCTACCGATATATAACTCTATTTCTCTGCGTGCTTTTTTTAATGTTACTTTCATTTTTTTCAGCGCACGAGCACCAATACCATGTCGTTGACCGATAACACCTAATAATAATTGTTCAGTACCAACAAAATTATGTCCCATACGACGAGCCTCTTCTTGAGACAACATAATGACCTTAATGGCACCTTCTGTAAATTTTTCAAACATTCTTTATTTCTCCTTTTAAAATTTACAAGATCTTCCTAACTAAATATTTCTTAATCTAATTGCACCCCGCGTTTATGGTTCTAATCACTGTAAATAAATCTTTTATATTTGATTGTTCTTGATTTATCTATTAGTATACATTATAATTCATAAAATAAAATAATTTGCAATAATATAGTTGGCGGTATGGCCAAGTGGTAAGGCAGTGGATTGCAAATCCTTGACCCCCAGTTCGAATCTGGGTGCCGCCTATTAAAATTTTTCCATAAGGTTGCTTTTTTATTTTATTAATTTTATAATATCATCATAAGGGTATTATTTAAGGGGACGTGGTGGAATTGGTAGACACGACGGACTTAAAATCCGTTGCCTAGTGATAGTGCGTGAGGGTTCAAGTCCCTCCGTCCCCAGTATATGTTAAAGATAAAGCTTTGTTTCAATTTCAGTAACGTGAGAATTAATCATTTTACGTCGTATTGCGTCACTTTCAACAGTATAGAGCTGTCCTGTTGTTAAAGATTCTCTAGTTAAACCGATAACGCCCGTTCGGATTTTTTCTAAAATGCCAAATTGGTGTAATAATTGTTCTACAGCGAAAACTTTTTTTGCATCTCCTGTAATTTCCAAAGTTACTGTTCTATTAGTATAATCCACAATTTCTAAATCAAAAACTTTAGCAATATCTAAAATTTGTCTTCTTTCTTCCATTGTAGCTAAAATTTTTATTAAAATCAGCTCTCGGGTAATAGAAGGTGAATTTGTTAAATTATAAACTTTAACAGTTGGAAATAATTTGTATAACTGTCTTGTTAATTGATCAATCAGTCTCAGATTTCCAGGTAAAACTATAACAATCCTAGATAAACTTTCATATTCAGTAGAACCAATAGCTAAACTTTCAATAACAAAACCTCGTCGACTCAGTAATCCGACAACGCGAGTTATTATACTAGGTTGATTTTCAACTAAAATTGATAGGGTACATTCATATGAGTACTCTAATTCCATTTTTAATGATTATTATTAATTTTAATAAGTAAAATATTATAGCAAAATTTGCTATAATATTTGTGCGAATATAGTTATAAAGCTTACGATAAGCAAATTCTATATAAAATTCCTGGAGGTAAATCTGATTTTGATAACACCTCAAAAATGTTTATAGTTGAATCGTAAGAAATATCTAAAATTCGTTTATGAACTCTTATTTCAAAATGTTCTCTAGCATCTTTATTAACATGTGGAGAACGTAAAACACAATAAATACGTTTATCAGTCGGTAAAGAAACCATACTGTATTTATTTACCCCATTACTTGTTATAAGATCAACAATTTTTTTACATGATGATGTTAAAAGTTCACTGTTAAACGATTCTAATCGTACACGAATTTTCTCATTCGTTTTTATTTCCATAAATTTATTATTTAATTATTTAAGAATTTTAGAAACAACACCTGCACCAATTGTTCTACCTCCTTCACGAATTGCAAAACGCATTCCGTCTTCAATAGCTACAGGATAAATTAATTCTACAATCATTTTAATACGGTCACCAGGCATTACCATTTCAACTGCGTCATTACCATCATCATATAGTTTAATAGAACCTGTTACATCAGTTGTTCGTACATAGAATTGTGGACGATAGCCTGAGAAGAATGGAGTATGACGACCACCTTCCTCTTTCTTTAATACATAAACTTCTGATTCAAAATTTGTATGTGGCGTAATCGTTCCTGGTTTAGCTAATACCATACCACGTTCAATATTCTCACGTCCAACACCACGTAATAAAATACCTACGTTATCACCAGCGAAACCTTCCTCTAAAGTTTTTTGGAACATTTCAATACCAGTAACTGTTGTTGCTTTAGTAGCATTAATACCAACAATTTCAATGTTATCACCTACTTTAACAACACCACGCTCAATACGACCTGTTGCTACTGTACCACGACCTGTAATAGTAAATACATCTTCAATTGCCATTAAGAAAGTTTTTTCTACATCACGTACTGGCGTTGGAATAAATGAATCAACAGCATCCATTAAAGCATAAATTTTATCTACCCAAGGATTATCACCGCGTTTAAGAGTTGGGTTAGCTGTAATAGCTTCAATAGCTTGTAAAGCTGAACCACGACAAATTGGAATATCATCACCACGGAAATCGTAAGCACTTAAAAGTTCACGTACTTCTAGTTCAACTAACTCGATGATCTCATCATCTGTCATTTGATCTTCTTTATTTAAGAAAACAACAATCTCAGGAACACCTACTTGTTTAGCTAATAAAATATGTTCACGTGTTTGTGGCATAGGACCATCTGTTGCAGCTACTACTAAAATTGCTCCATCCATTTGAGCAGCTCCAGTAATCATATTTTTTACATAGTCAGCGTGACCAGGACAGTCTACGTGAGCATAATGACGATTTGTTGTTTCATATTCTACGTGAGCTGTATTGATAGTAATACCACGTGCACGCTCTTCAGGAGCAGCATCAATCTGATCATACGCTTTTAATTGAGCTAATCCATTTAAAGATAATGTAGCAGTAATCGCTGCTGTTAAAGTTGTTTTACCATGATCTACGTGACCAATTGTTCCAATATTAACGTGTGGTTTATTACGTTGAAATTTTTCGCGTGCCATATTTATGAATTCCTAATATATATATATATAAATTTGAAAGCTTGTAGCGAGAAAAAATTAATAAAAATTAATAACGGAAATGAGCAAAAGCTTTATTAGCATCTGCCATTCTATGAGTTTCTTCTTTCTTTTTAATAGTATTACCTATATCATTAGCGGTATCAATAATTTCACTTGCTAATTTAATAGACATACTTCGACCTACTCGTTGATGAGCATAATTAATAATCCATCTTAAAGATAAATTTGTAGCTCTAAAACCGCTTACTTCAACAGGAACTTGATAAGTTGAACCACCAATTCTTCTAGCTTTAACTTCAACAACAGGACTTGCATTTCGTATAGCTTTTTCAAATACAAGTATAGGATCTTCGTTTGTTTTTGCTTTTATAATATCAAAAGCACCATTTACAATATTTTTTGCTATAGTTTTTTTACCTGATTTTAAAATTCTAGCAATTAATAAACTAACTAAATAACTGTTATAGGTAGCATCTGCTTCAGGAAATCTTTTCTTTGAAATATTTCGACGAGACATAATATCAAATTTGATTTAAAAAGTAATAATAATGATTGTATTTATTAAATTTTGATTTTCTATTAAATACAATCAGTAATTGTAGAAAAGAGAATTATTTATCTTTTTTAGGTTTTTTAGCACCGTATTTTGAACGACCTTGTGTACGATTTTTAACTGCTCCACTATCTAGAGCACCTCTAATAATATGATATCTTACACCTGGTAGATCTTTTACTCGACCACCCCGTATTAATACAACGGAATGTTCTTGTAAATTATGTCCAACTCCAGGTATATACGCTGTTACTTCAAACCCGGAAGTTAATCGAACACGAGCAACTTTTCGAATTGCTGAGTTTGGTTTCTTTGGTGTTGTAGTATATACACGACTACAAACTCCTCTACGTTGAGGACAATTTACAAGTGCTGGAGATTTGGTTTTTTTTTTTATATCTATCCGTCTTGAACGGACTAATTGTTGAATAGTAGGCATATCTTTAAAAAATTTTAAATAAATATATTTTTATTTTGTTGAACTTAATCCGTATTTTTTCATAAAACGTTCAACACGGCCTTCAGTATCAACTAATGTTTGAGAATCACTGTAAAACGGATGGTTTGCTAACCAAATATCAATTTGTATTTCTTTTTTTGTAGAACCAACTGTACATAAAGGTTTCCCATCACAAAGCACTGTTGCTTGAGGAAACCATTTTGGATGAATTTCTGATTTTGCCATATTTCTAATATTATTAACGTTTTGAATATTGTGGAGCTTTTCTAGCTTTTCTTAAACCGTATTTTTTACGTTCTTTGATTCTTGAATCACGACTTAAAAATCCAAAAGGTTTTAAAATGGGTCTATTTTGAGCGTCCATTTTACAAAGTAAGCGGGCAACCCCTAATTGAATAGCATCAGTTTGACCTGTTAATCCACCACCTTTAACAATAGCAGTAATATCAAATTGTTTATCTAAGTTCAACTTTTTTAGTGGAGCCCAAATTGTATTTAGATATTCTGTATTATATTGCATATATCTTTCACCTGATACTTTATTGATAATTAAATTACCTTTACCAGGAGTAATGAATATACGAGCTGTAGCTTCTTTTCGTTTTCCAAGACCAATATTCTCTTTTTGGAAAACCAATTCTAATTTAGTATCCATAAAATTTTTATAAATTAATAGTAAAGTTATTAATATCATCTATGTAGATTGGATTTTGGGCTACATGAGGATGTTTTGAACCTTCATAAACTTTTAATCGGTTTGATAGTTGTCTTTTTGCGATCCCATTAGGCATCATTTTAAAAATACAGTTTTCAATGATTTGTCTAGGAACAATATCAACTATTCGTTTTAATGCTGACCCCGGACGGCCTGGCTTAAATACATAAAATCGCTCTTTTTTTGAATCTAAAGAAAGTGATTCGGCGTTTATTAATATAACATAATCACCTGTATCAAACGCAGGATGATAATACGGTTTAATTTTTCCTGACAGTAAACCTACAATTGAAGATGAAAGACGTCCTAATTGTTTACCTTTACAATCAATTACATACCATTTTCTTTGGGTATGATCCAAAGATGGAAGAAATGTTTTATTCATAAGATAATTGTTAATTAAATAAATAATTATTTCAAAACTATTCCTAATTTGTTTTTTAGGGTAGTAAAAACTTCATCAGCCGATTTTCGACCAAAATTTTTAAGTTCTTGCAGTTTTTCTGGAGAGTATTCTAATAAATCACCTATTGTATTAATTTGAGCTCGTTTTAAACAATTATATGCACGAACAGATAATTGTAACTCTTCTATAGCTATATTAATATGTGGATTTATTGGATTAACAGTTATTTTGTTTTCCAATATTTCATTTTGCTGAATAAATTTATTTTCCATTATAGAATTGAATAATTCTATAATAAATTTTGAAGCAGACGTTAAAGCTTCTTCAGGTGAAATACTTCCATTTGTCCAAATATCTAAAAATAAACGTTCTGTGATACAATTTGAATTATCATATACATTTTCAATTTTGAAATCTACTTTTTGAATAGGCATAAAAATTGCATCAATTTGTAAAAAATCTTCTGATTTATCACAAAAAGTTTGACCTGCTAATTTATATCCAGTACCATATTCAAATTTAAATTCAATCTCGAGAATATTTGAAGTTGAAATTGTAGCAATATAATGATTTGGATTTACAATTTCTAAATTTGATGGTAATTGTATTGAATTTGCAGTAATAACTGCTGGACCTTTAATTTTCAAACGCCCAAAGGAAAGATCTTTTGTTGGGCTTTTAAAAACAATTCCTTTTAAATTTAATAAAATTTCTAGTATATCTTCACGTACACCTGGAATTATTGAAAATTCATCACGTACACCTGCAATTCTAACAGCTGTAATTGTTATTCCACCTAAATCACTAAGTAAAACACGTCTTAATAAATTTCCAACAGTTATACCTTGTCCTGGAAGTAAAGAATTAATTAAAAACTGACCAAACATTGAGCCAGATTCAATTTTTTCTGATTTCAGACATTTAATATATAAATTATTCATAGTCACAGTTTAAATTTATTTAGAATTGTTTGAAATATAAATTTTTAAACTCTACGACGTTTTGGAGGGCGACAGCCATTGTGTGGAACTGGAGTAATATCGTGAATTGAAAGAATTTCAAATCCAGCTCCTTCAATTGCACGAATTGCTGTTTCACGACCTGAACCTTGACCTTTTATTAAAATTTCTACATTTTTCATTCCAGTGTTTAAAGCTTCAAGAGCGGCTTTTTCTGCAGCTGTTTGTGCTGCAAATGGAGTACCTTTTCTCGCACCTTTAAAGCCTGAACTTCCTGCTGATGCCCATGAAATTGTATCACCTGCTAAATTTGTAATTGTTACAATTGTGTTATTGAATGTTGATTGAATATGAACAACACCTGTAACTAGATTATTTTTATCCTTTTTAAAGGTTGGTTTTCGAGTTTTTTGTGCCATATTAAATATATGTTATAATTTAATTATAAATTGGAGATTATTTTTTCTTACCTGTAACAGTTTTTTTTGAACCTCTTCTTGTTCGGGCATTTGTTCGACTTCTTTGTCCGCGAACAGGTAAACTATTTCGATGTCTTTTTCCCCTATGACAATTAATTTCATTTAACCTTTTAATATTTAAACCATTGAAACGACGTAAGTCACCTTCAAGTAATAAATTACTTTCTTCTAAAATTTTACGTAATTTTACAGTTTGTTCAGTTGTTAAATCATCTGTTCGAGTTTCTGGACTAATACCAGCTGACTCTATAATATTTTTTGCAGTTTTTATACCAATTCCATGAATATAAGTTAATGCATAGGCTACTCTTTTCTTAATTGGTAAATCAACCCCGACTAATCGTACCACTTTATTTACTCCTTAAAATTATTAACCTTGACGTTGTTTATGTTTTGGATTTGTACAAATTACCATAACTTTTCCATGTCGTTTAATTACGCGACATTTATCACATATTTTTTTTACAGAAGGACGAACTTTCATTGTATTTTTTTAATAATAAATTAATTTTTTTAATTTGTTTAGTCAAACATATCATTATAAATATTGGAAAGAATAATACTTCTAATTTCTCTTGATAAATCAAGAATAACACCAACTAATATTAAAAGCGAAGTAGTTCCTAATCCGTTAAAGCTTGAACCAGGTAAAACAGCTTCTATTAAATTTGGTAAAGTTGCAAGAATTGATAACATAATAGCTCCTAAATATGTTACTCGTTGCATAACTTGTTTTAAATAATATGTTGTTTCAACTCCCGGTCGTATTCCAGGAATCGAAACAGCCATTTTTTGCAATTCTGTTGAAATATCTTTTGGATTTAGTACAATTGTTGAATAAAATGAACTAAATAATAAAATTAAAACAAAATAACTTATCCAATAAATAATTTTAGATGATTTAATAAAAGCTGGAAGTGTAATAATTGGTAATAATCCTAAATTGGTTATATATGTAGGTATTACTAAAACAGCTGTTGTTAAAATAATTGGCATAACCCCAGCTTGATTAAATCTAAGTGGTATATAGTTATTCTCAATCTCTGATAATGTAGAAAATGAACGAGTTGTTTGATTTAATTGTTTTGAAGAAATTAACGGAATAATTCTTGTTCCTTCTTGCAATAACACAATTCCATAAATAGCAATAAAAAATATAATGCTAATAATTAACCAAGATATAGGTGAAACATCTTCACCTGTTCTTATGAATAAATTTTTAGCAAAATTTGGTAAATTTGAGACAATATTTGTGTAAATTAACAAAGAAGCTCCATTTCCAAGTCCATATTCTGTTATAATTTCACTTAACCAAAGAACTATCATTGCTCCTGTAGTTAACCAAATAATAATTTCAGCGGCTAAATATAAATTCCAATCAAATAAAGCTCTTTTTAAATAAAAAGCAATACTACAACTTTGAATTAAAGCCCAACCTAATGTAATTAATCGGGTCAATTTATTAATTGTTCTTCTACCTTCTCCCCCCCCTTCTTTTTGTAATTTAGAAAGATTTGGAAAAAGACTAATTAATATTTGCATTAAGATTGATGCATTAATATATGGAAAAATATTTAAAGTAAATAAGCCTATTACAAATGTATTGTTACCAGCAAACGTACTTACTAAACTTTTCGTCATTGAATGTCGTTCAAGATAAAATGCTAAATGACCATGATTAATACCTGGAACTGGTAAAAATGTCCCTATTCTAATAAAAATTAATATTCCTAAACTTAATAAAAGTCGATTTAAAAGAATATTTTTATCATAAGTTTGTTTAATCATACTTTGATAGATAAAGAATCTATAAATGATCTTAATTTAATGTAAGATCACGTTTTTTTGCGACTTGAGTTTGAGTTGTTAAAGTTTTTAAAGCGCAAATAGTTGCTCGAGCATTATTTAAAAGATTATTAGATCCTAATTGTTTTGCTATTACATTTTTAATACCTGCTACTTCTAATACAGTTCGAACAGATCCCCCAGCAATTACACCAGAACCTTCTATAGCAGGACGCATAATAAGATTGCAGGCACCAAAATTTCCTTCTACAGAATGAGCAATACTTAACGCTTTTGTAATTGAAATTTTTATTAAATTTTTTCTAGCATCAACTTTTGCTTTTTTAAAAGCATTAACAACATCATCTGCTTTTGATACTCCTACTCCTACTTGTCCATTTTCATCACCAATAACAACAACAGCTCTAAAACTTAATTTTTTGCCACCTTTTGTTACTTTTGAAACACGGCTTATTTTGATTAATCGCTCAACAAATTTTGGATCATTTTTCGTATCATTTCGTCGAGAATTTTTTTTCAATTTATTGACTTGCTTTAAATCGGTATTCATAAAATCCTTTAAACTTTTTCAAATTATTTCTTAAAATTGAAGGCCACCTGCTCTAGCACCATCTGCTAATGCTTTAATGCGTCCATGGTAAAGGTAAGGACCTCTATCGAATACAATTTTAGTAATATTTTTTTTTAGACTAAGTTCTGCTAATTTTTTACCCATTAACATTGAAGCATCACAAGTCCGCCCATTTTTACTATCCAATTTAATATCACGATCTAAAGTAGAACAAGAAACTAAAGTCTGTGCAGTCATATCGTCAATGATTTGAGCATAGATATTTTCATTTGATCGGTATACAGATAAACGTGGACGTTCTTGTGTGCCTTTAATTAAACCTCTTAAACTTTCACGTTTTAATCGTTTAAATTTTTCAGGTTTTAATTTTTTATTTTTATTTTTGAGTTTCAATAAAACTCGGTTTGATAATTTCATATTTTTATTTTTTATCCAGATTAATACAATTATAATATTCTTAATCTTTAAAAGATTATTTTTTACCTGATTTACCAGCTTTACGGTTTATAATTTCACCCTCATAAAGAATCCCTTTACCTTTATATGGTTCTGGTAAACGCCATGATTTAATTTCTGCACCAAATAACCCTAATTTTTCTTTATCACAAGCTGTTAATTGAATTGTTGTGTTTTGTTGTACTTCAACTGAAATACCTTCGGGAATTGCAAGTTCAACAGGATGACTAAACCCTAAGTTTAAGATTAGAGATTTTCCTTGAACACTTGCCCTATATCCAACTCCTTTCAAGTTTAACTTTAATTTGAATTGTTCTGAAACACCTACAACCATATTATAAATTAACATGCGATATAAACCATGTAATGCACTTCCATTATTAGTTGTATCTTTTAGTCTTACAACTAAAGTACCAGCGTTTTGTTCAACGTATAATGAATCTGGAATTTTAGTTTCTAATGTTCCAAATTTTCCTTTAACCATAATAGCTAAATCATTACATGTAATATCCACATTTGACGGTACTTTAATTGGTAATTTTCCAATTCGTGACATATATTTTAATTACTCCGATTACCAAATATAACATAAAACTTCACCACCAACACCAAGTTCTTTTGCTTTGATGTTAGTCATTACACCTTTAGAAGTTGAGATAATAGCAATTCCTAAATTATCTAAAACTTTTGGTAGTTCTTTTGAATTAGCATAAACTCGTAAACCTGGTTTACTTACTCTTTCAATCTTTTCAATAACAGGTTCTCTTAATTTACCTTTATATTTTAAAGAAATTAATAAGTAAGAAAAAGCTTTTTCATTATAAATTTCAAAATTTTCGATGAATCCTTCTTCTTTCAAAATTCCTGCAATAGCTTTTGACATTTTTGTAGCAGGAATTTGTACAATTTGATGTTTAACCATATTAGCATTTCGAATACGCGTTAACATATCTGAAATAGTATCTGTTACCACATTTGTCTCCTTTATTTTTTTATTCAGTTACTTATTCTTGAGACCAACGTTTACGACGTAAATCTTTTTTCTTATCCCAAGCTTGATTAACTTCAGATAATGAACTGTATTTTTCGTAATATCCACAATCATTTAAAGGGAATCTTAAGAATTTTAAAAGAATCATCCCATTTAAAACTTTATCCATAGTTCGAGATCGTGTTTTAGGAGTTGATGATGAAAAAACTAATGTTATTGTAAACCCTTGAGTTTGATCTACATCTTCGTAATTGATTTCAGGAAAAATTAATTGTTCTTTAAGACCTAAAGTATAATTACCTGCTTTATCAAAACTTCTTACTGATAAACCCCGGAAATCACGAATTTGTGCAAATGTAAAGAATAACAGTTTTGTTAAAAAGGCATACATTTTTTCTCCTCTTAATGTTACTGTTAAACCTAACTCCATGTTTTCACGGATTTTAAAACCAGCAATAGCTTTTTTAGATGTAGTAACCAGTGGTTTTTGACCTGTTATTGTTCTGAACTCTTGGATACTTTTTTTTAAAATATTTGTATTTTGAGCTGCTAATCCTAATCCACGGTTTATTTGGATTTTTTCTAGTTTAGGAATTATATGAACATTTCGAAATATACTAGGATTGTCTTTTTGTAAAACTCCACGAATTCCTTCTGTATATTCTTGTTTAATATCTTCAAGTAAACTATGGATTTCAGCGATTTCTTCTAAGGAATTTGAATTACGCATGATTACTATTTTGTTATATTTAATTTTACATTTGAGTGATGAATAGGAGCTTCAATTTGTTTAATTTCACCTACTTCATTATCTGTTTTGGGTTTAATATGTTTAAATTTAAAGTTAATACCCTTAACAAGAATTTTTCCTGTTGTTTTATAAATTTTAATTACTTCCCCTGTCTTATTTTTATCAAATCCTGAGATAACTTTTACTTTATCACCAATTTTAACATGTATTCTTTGTTCATTTGGCATTTATAAAACCTCCGGTGCTAATGAAACAATCTTAGAGAAATTTTTATCGCGAATTTCACGTGCAACCGGTCCAAAAACACGAGTACCTCTAGGATTATTATCTAAATTAACAATTACAGCTGCATTGTCATCAAAACGAATATACATACCATCTTGCCGACGAATTGATTTACAAGTTCTTACTATAATAGCTCTTACAACATCTGATCGTTTAATTGGCATATTTGGAATAGCTTCTTTAACTACACCAATAATAGTATCTCCAATTTTTGCGTATTTCCGATTTCCACCTAATACTCGAATACACATAATTTTTCGAGCACCAGTATTATCGGCTACAGTTAATAAAGTTTGTGGATAAATCATAAAATTTTAATTTTAATTAACTAAAGACGATTTTGAAAGAATCTTGGCTAATTTCCAACGTTTTCTTCTACTTAACGGACGCGTTTCTTGTACTAAAACTTGATCCCCAATATTACATTCTCCCAATTCATCATGGGCTAAATATTTTTTTGTTTTAACAACTGTTTTTGAGTAAATAGGATGCGGGTATCTATTGACTACTTTTACAACAATTGTTTTTTGCATTTTATTACTAACAACAATTCCCACTTTTTCTTTTACAGGCATTAAAGCTCCTTATGTACTAAATATTTTTAAAACTTTCCAGTAAAATAATTTTGCTTTTGAATCAAATTAGCCACAGCGTTATTTTCCGATTTACTTAATGTGTATAATCTTAAAGTTAATAACGTTTTTAATTGTGCTAATTGACGTTTAGCGTATTTAATCTGATGTGATTTAAAAGGTTGTCTAGTTGCTTTTTTAAACTTTAAATTAAATAATTCTTTTTCTATTTTGATAATAGATTCTGATATTTCATTATTTGATAATGTTTTAATATCATTAAATTGAGGTAAACTCATACTTTATTCAATATTTGGTTTATTAATAAATTTTGTTTTAATTGGTAATTTATAAGCTGCTAAATTAAATGCAGCACGAGCAATTTCTTCTGGTACAGAGCCTATTTCAAAAAGAATTGTTCCTGGTCTTACCACAGCTACCCAATAGTCTACCGCGCCTTTACCAGAACCCATTCTTGATTCCGCAGCACGAGCTGTTACAGTTTTATCTGGAAAAATTCGAATCCATAATTTTGCCCCACGTTTTGTATAACGTGTAATCGTACGACGAGCTGCTTCTATTTGACGAGAAGTAATCCATGTAGGTTCTAATGCTTGTAAAGCATATTGACCAAAAGTAACTTCATTTCCTCGTACAGCTGTTCCACACATTCTTCCACGGTGAAATTTTCTATATTTTGTTCTTTTTGGACTTAACATATAATGGTTTTAATTTAAATTAATGATAAGTAGTTTTTGATTTATTTTGCTAAAATTTCATTTTTAAATACCCAAACTTTGATACCTAAAACACCATAAATAGTATTAGCTTCTTTTACAGCATAATCAATATCAGCTCTTAGAGTTTGTAATGGAACTCTTCCTTCTCTAACCCATTCACTTCTAGCAATCTCAGCTCCATTTAATCTTCCTGAAACTTCAATTTTAATTCCACCAACGTTATCGTCTTGGGCTGCTTGAAGTGCTTCTCTCATTGCTCTTTTAAATGCAACCCTATCTTCAAGTTGTTTTACAACTAAATCTCCAAGTAAAGCAGCACTTAAATTAACTTTTTCTAATTCGATAATATTTATTGTAATTTGACGATTGTTAGGTAAAAACTTTTTAATATTTTTTAATAAATTTTCAATACCTAATCCATTTTCACCTACAAGTGCTCCTGGTCGTCCAGTTTCAATATTTAATTGAATTTGGTCGCCTAACCCGTTACGATTAATTTTAATATTTGAAATGCTAGCTGTTTTTGCTAATTGATTAAGATATGTTCGAATTTTATTATCTTCTTCTAATAAACTTGCATATTCATTAAAATTTGCGTACCAGGCAGATCTATGTTCCTGTGTAATACCTAAGCGAAATCCTAATGGATGTGTTTTTTGTCCCACCGAAATAATCCTTTTAATTAAACTAGAATTTGTATAAATTGTTAACTTGTTGCTTTTACAACAATTGTAATGTGGCAAGTTGGTTTTAAAATCTTATAAGCACGACCTTGAGCCCGTGGGCGTATACGCTTTAATTTTGGACCTTCATCTGCATAGACTTGATCAATAATTAAATTTTTTTTATCGAGATTATAGTTATTTTTAGCATTTGCAGCTACTGAATGAACAATCTGCCAAACAGGTCCACCAGCATCATAAGGTAAAAATTCTAAAATCATTAATGCTTCTTGATATGAACGTCCTCGAATTTGATCTAAAACTCTTCTCACTTTATGTGGAGACATTCGTATATATTTTGCTACAGCTTTTACTGATTGAACGTTAGACATAAAATTTTTCTTTACTTTGTTTTTTCCCTTTATTTATTAAGTTTCCCCAGACTAACAAATTTAAATTTTTAAAATTTATTACCAATTTGTTTCAAGCTTTTTAGTAATGGGTTTTAATTGATAAGCTAATTTAATTGTTAAATAATTAAATGTTTTAACTTGCTTGGTTTGTTGATTAACAAATCTATTAATCTTTGATACTTCATTGATATTAATATCGTAGACATAAATATCAAAAAAATTTACATACAAATTATTTTGAAGATAAATTGCTGTTGAATGTAAAATCTTCAATAGCTTATTATGTTCTTCTGGATTTGATTTTAAAAGATATAAAAGATCATCAATTACATAATAATAAAATTTAAATCGAAAACTTTTTAAAATTGTTTTTGCAAGTGGAGATAAACTATTTTCATATTTAATATTAAAAGTTTTAATATTAAAATTTGGATCTACAACTTTTTGAACCATAGAAAATTTTCCTTAGCGTTTAGTTTTTCTATCCGCTTTAATATGTGTCTTAAATGTTCTAGTAGAAACAAATTCTCCTAATTTGTGACCAACCAATTGATCTGAAATGAAAACAGGAACATGCTGTTTTCCATTATATACAGCGATTGTGTGACCTACCATACTTGGTAAAATAGTAGAACTACGAGACCAAGTAGTAATAGTATCTTTTTTTCCTACAGCGTTCATTTTATCAATTTTCTTTAATAAATGATAGGCAATATAAGGGCCTTTTTTTAACGATCTTGGCATCTTAAATTTTTTTGAATTTATTTATTTTTATTTTAACTTATCCTCTACGACGAAGTATATAAGCACTACTTGCTTTTTTTGGTTTACGTGTTTTTACACCTAAAGCTGGTTTGCCCCAAGGAGTTACAGGTCGACTACGGCCAATTGGTGTACGTCCTTCACCACCACCATGTGGGTGATCACATGGATTCATTACTGAACCTCGAACTGTTGGTCGTTTACCTAACCATCTAGTTCTACCTGCTTTCCCACTTCTAACTAAAAAAGCGTCATTATTACTTAGTTCACCAATAGTCGCATAACATTCTTTTCGAATTAAACGAATTTCCTTAGATGGTAATCTTAGTGTTACATAATCTCCTTCTTTTGCTAAAATCTTAGCAGATGTTCCCGCAGATCTAACAATTTGTCCACCTCGGTTTGGAATTAATTCAATATTATGAATGGAAGTTCCTAAAGGAATTTGTTCTAAAGGTAAAGTGTTACCTGTAGAAAAAGGTGCATTTGAACCCGAGATAAGTCTATCGCCAACGTTTACATTATTTGGATGTAAAATATAGCGCTTTTCGCCGTCACTATAATTAAGTAACGCTATACGTGCGTTTCGATTTGGATCATATTCAATTGATGCAACAGTTGCTTCAACATTAAATTTATTACGTTGGAAATCTACAATTCTATATCTTCTTTTATGGCCACCACCACGATGGCGAATTGTAATAACACCTCTATTATTACGACCTTTATTTCGATGATTTTTTCCGATCAAACTTTTCTCAGGTTTACTTTTTGTAATTTCTGAAAAAGTTGATAAAGCTCTATTACGTGTACCTGGGGTATATGATTTATAAAGACGAATACTCATAACCTTGATTATTTTCTATTTTATAGTTATTAATTTTCTGCAAATAAGTTTATTGTATCGCCATCTGCTAAAGTTACAATTGCTTTTTTATATTGCGCTTTCCAACCAGTATATTTACCAATACGTTTTTGTTTTCTTGGAAGTTTACAAGTATTGATATTTATTACTTTTACATTAAATAAATATTCAATTGCTGCTTTAATTGTAATCTTGTCAGATGATAGATTTACAGCGAAACTATATTTATTATTTTCTAAAAGTCTTGTAGCTTTGTCAGTAATAATTGGATGTTTTATAATTTCAGTACAGCTACGGTTAAAGTATGAAGAATCAACCACAATAAATCTCCTTTATATCATTTACTGCTAATGATGTTAATAAAATTTGTTTTGCTTTTAATAAACTTAGCGTATTTAAATTTGAAGCAGAAATTAGTTCTACATTCTTTATATTTTGAATTGATAATTTTAAAGGTGTTGTTTTTTTAGAAACAACAATTAGAACTTTTTCGCCTAATTCAATTCCACAACTTTTACAAATATTAGAAAATATTTTTGTTTTCGGTATATCAATCGCTTTTTCTAGGTTGTCAATAATAGATATACTATTTCGTTTATTGTATAATAACGTTTGTAAAGCTAATTTGCGTTCTTTTTTATTTAACTTTAAAATAACTTTTCTTGGTTTAGGACCAAAAGTAACACCACCCCCTCTCCATAATGGTGAAGTATTTGAACCAGCCCTTGCACGGCCTGTTCCTTTTTGACGCCATGGTTTTCTACCACCACCACTTACTTCACTTCTTGTCTTAGTTGCTACGGTACCTTGTTTTGAAGCAATTCGATGTCTTAAAATATCTTTATGAATTAAATAGTTTCCAGATTCTTCAAGAACATTTAATTCCAATTTATATTCGTCATTTAAGACTTGTCCATTTATATCTAAAGAATTATATTTTATAAATTTTTGAACAGTCATATGTTAATTTATTTATAATAATTTCTGTAATAGTCAAAATACAATTATTCTACAGTAGCTATACTTAGTAAATTTCCAGGTTTTCCTGGAACAGAACCTTTTACTACTAAAATATTTTCGTCACTGTTTACCTGAATAATCTTTAATTTTTTAATATGTGTAATTTTATTACCTAATTGTCCTGCCATTCTTTTACCTGGTAAAACACGTCCTGGTGTCGTACTCATACCAATAGAACCAGGTGCTCTATGATTTTTTGAACCATGAGTCATTGGACCTCTTGCAAAATTATGGCGTTTTTGTAGTCCGGTAAAACCTTTACCAATACTTTTTCCTGTTATATTTATTAATTGACCAGTTGAAAATGAATCAACATTTAAAATTTGACCAACACTAAACTCTTCAGGATTATCAACATGAAACTCTTTTAAATATTTTAAAGGTTGAATGTTTGATTTTTGTAAATGGCCTAATTCTGGTTGTGTTAAATATTTACTTGAAACTGTACCATAGCCTATTTGAATAGCATTATAACCATCAGTTAAAACTGTTTTAATTTGTGTAATAACACAAGGACCTATTTTTAAAATTGTCACAGGAATAATATTTCCTGATTCATCAAAAATTTGAGTCATGCCAATTTTATTACCTAATAAACCTAAAGACACAATAATTCTCCAAAAAATAGATTATTTATATTAACGTTTTTCTAAAAACAATTACTTTTAAGTTGAAAATTAATAAAACAATTCATATTGTTATATTTCTGAACTTAATTTAATTAATTTTTAGAAATTTGTCTATATAAGGTAAATTAACACTTTTATTAAAAATATGCGGCTATGAAACTTCCTTTTATATTTAAAAATTTACTATAAATGAATAAAAAAATAGATAAGTATAAAATAAAAATTATGGCAAAAGTAGTAGGTATAGATTTAGGAACTACTAATTCAGTAGTAGCTGCAATTGAAGGTGGACAACCAACTGTAATTACAAATGCTGAAGGTTTACGAACAACCCCTTCGATAGTAGCTTATACTAAGAAACAAGAATTATTAGTAGGACAAATAGCAAAAAGACAAGCTGTTATTAACCCTGAAAATACATTTTTTTCAGTAAAACGTTTTATAGGTTCAAAAGAAAATGAAGTTTCTGAAGAAGCTAAACAATTACCATATAAAGTAGCAAAAGATTCTAACGGTAACATCAAAATTAAATGTTCAACTTTAAATAAAGAATTTAGTCCAGAAGAAATTTCTGCACAAGTTTTACGGAAATTAGTTCGTGATGCAAGTACATATTTAGGACAAGATGTGACACAAGCCGTAATTACAGTACCGGCTTATTTTAATGATTCACAAAGACAAGCCACTATGGATGCCGGTAAAATTGCTGGTATTGAAGTTTTACGTATTATCAATGAACCAACAGCAGCTTCTTTAGCGTATGGTTTAGATAAGAAGCAAAATGAAACAATTTTAGTTTTTGATTTAGGTGGTGGTACTTTTGATGTATCAATTTTAGAAGTTGGTGATGGTATTTTTGAAGTTTTATCTACAGCAGGCGATACGCGTTTAGGTGGAGATGACTTTGATAAAGTTTTAGTAAATTGGCTTGTAAAAGAATTTGAAGAAAAAGAAAAAATTAGTCTTTTAAAAGATGTTCAAGCTTTACAAAGATTAACTGAAGCTGCTGAAAAAGCAAAAATGGAACTTTCAACAGTTGAAAAAACAACAATCCATTTACCATTTATTACAGCAGATAAAACCGGACCAAAACATATTGAAACAGAATTAACACGCGAAAAATTTGAGAGTTTATGTCAAAAATTAATTGATCGATGTCGTATTCCTGTTGAAAAAGCTTTAAAAGATGCAAGATTAGAAAAAACAGATATTAATGAAGTTGTATTAGTTGGTGGTTCTACACGTATTCCGGCTATTAAACGTCTAGTGGAGTCTTTAACAGACAAGAAACCAAATCAGTCTGTTAATCCAGATGAAGTAGTTGCAATTGGTGCAGCTATTCAAGCTGGTATTTTAGCTGGTGAAATAAAAGATATTTTATTATTAGATGTAACTCCATTATCACTAGGTGTTGAAACATTAGGTGGGGTTATGACAAAAATTATCGCACGCAATACTACAATTCCTGTTAAAAAATCTGAAATGTTCTCAACAGCTGTTGATAATCAAACAAATGTAGAAATTCATATTTTACAAGGTGAGCGAGAATTAGTTAGCGGAAATAAAAGTTTAGGTAATTTCCGTTTAGACGGAATTCCAAAAGCTGATCGTGGTGTTCCAAAAATTGAGGTTACGTTTGATATTGATGTAGATGGGTTATTGTCTGTTAAAGCTAAAGAGGTTGAAACAGGTATAGAACAATCAGTAACAATTCAAGGTGCTTCTAATTTAGAACAAAATGAAGTTGAAAAAATGTTAGCTGATGCTGAAAAATATGCAACAATTGATCAAGAAAAACGACAAAATATTGATTTAAAAAATCAAGCAGAAACTTTATGTTTTGAAGCTGAAAAAGAAATGGAATTATTAAAAGATAAAATTTCTAGCGAACAGCAAAATACTGTAAAAACACTTATTGAAAATATTCGCAAAGATATTAAAACAGAAAATTTTGGATCTTTAAAACAAATTCTCGATGAGTTAAAAGTTGCTATGAAAAACATGGCTACAGATACACAATCTAATAATGATTCAATGGGTGACTTAAATGATTTATAGATTATGCATAAAATATAAATGAATACTATTATTCATTTATATTTTTTTCTTCATCTACAATAATACATTCTGTAGTTAAAATCATACTTGCAATAGAAGTTGCGTTTTGTAATCCAGATCTTGTTACTTTTGCAGGATCAACTACACCTTCCTCAAACATATTACCAAATTTATTAGTTGCAGCATTATAACCAATTTCAAAATCTTGCTCTTGAACCTTCTCTATAATAACGGCTCCATTTATTCCAGCATTTTCAGCTATTCGTCTTAATGGTGCTACAATAGCTCGTGACAAAATAAGTGCGCCAATTAATTCATCTTCTTGTAAATTATTTTTGGCCCATGTAATTAAATTTTCAGATAAATGTGCCAGTGTAGCTCCACCTCCAGGTACAATCCCTTCTTCAACAGCTGCTCGGGTAGCATTTATAGCATCTTCTAACCGTAATTTTTTATCTTTCATTTCTGTTTCTGTTACTGCACCAACACGAATAACTGCAATACCACCAGATAATTTAGCAATACGATCTTGTAATTTTTCTTTTTCATAAGCTGTATCAGCAATATTGACTTGCTTTCGTAATTGTTCACAGCGTACTTTAATTGCTTCAACTTCTAATCCATCTCCAACAATAGTAGTAGTTGTTTTAGTTACAATAACTCGTCGAGCTTGACCAAGTAAATTTAATTGAATATTTTGTAAACTTAAACCAGCATCTTGTGTAATTACTGTACCACCTGTTAAAACTGCAATATCCTGTAACATAAGCTTTCTTAATTCACCAAATCCAGGTGCACGAACAGCTACAACATTAACAATACCTCGTAATTTATTTAAAATTAAAGTTGCCAATGCTTCTTTTTCTACATCTTCTGCAATAATTAATAAAGGTCGTTTTGTTTTTGTAATTTGTTCCAGAATTGGTAATAAATCTTGTTGAACTAATGTAATTTTTTTATCTGTTAATAAGATATATGGATTATCATAAGAAACTTCCATCTTATCAGTATTAGTAATAAAATAAGGAGAAATAAACCCTTTTTCTAATTTCATTCCTTCGGTGATTTCTAATTCAGTAACAATACCTTTACCTTCTTCTAGTGATATTACACCATCTTTTCCAACTTTTTCTAATGCATCAGCAATTAAAGAACCAATTACTTCATCATTTCCAGCAGAAATTGATGCAACTTGTTTTATTGATTGAATGTCTTCAACTGGTTGAGCAAATTCATTAATTTGACTAACTAAATATTGAGTAGCTTTTTCCATTCCTAATTTTATAGAAATTGGATTAGCTCCAGCTGCTACGTTTTTTAATCCTTCTTTAACCATAGCATATGCTAATACCGTAGCTGTTGTTGTACCATCTCCAGCAACATCATTTGTTTTAGCGGCAGCTTGGCGGATTAAAGAAACCCCAGTATTCTCAATATGATTTTCTAGTTTAATTTCTTTAGCAATAGTAACACCATCATTTACAATTTGAGGAGAACCATAAGATTTATCTAATACAACGTTTCGACCTTTGGGTCCTAAAGTTACAGAAACAGCTTCTACCATTATTTCCATTCCACGTTCTAAAGCACGTCTAGCTTTATCTTGATAAAGTATCTTTTTTGCCATAATCTTAAAATTATTTCGTTGGTTAGTTATAAAAACTTTTTGAAATTAAATATTAAAATAAGTTATTAAAAGTTTGCAAGCTAATTTCTAAAAATCATTTAAATATTTTTATAAAAGCTTTACTAATCTTTATAATTAATTGTAATATGTTCCTATGTAACACAGTATGGGCTTGTAGCTCAGTGGACTAGAGCACGTGGCTACGAACTACGGTGTCAGGGGTTCGAATCCCTTCTTGCCCAATAAATAAAACTTTTATGATAGTGAACTGTGTTACATTTTTGGGGTGTCGCCAAGCGGTAAGGCAGTGGACTTTGACTCCGCCATTCGTAGGTTCGAATCCTCCCACCCCAGTTAGAGGCTCATTTTTATTTTGATTTTAAGAATTTACATTATACTAGAGTTTAGATACACTAAAATTAATATAAATATATATTTATCTGACAAATAAAGTTATGGAAGCAAAAATTCAATTTATCAAAGGATTAGATGAGAAAGTTTTACCAGATGTAAGATTGACTCGCTCTAGAGATGGAAGTACTGGAACTGCTACATTTCGATTTAAAAACCCAAATATATTAGATAAAAGTACTGCCAAAGAAGGAGAAATTACTGGTATGTATTTAGTGGATGAAGAAGGTACATTAGAAACTCGAGATGTTAATGCACGTTTTGTAAATGGTAAACCGGAAGCAATAGAATCGATTTATATCATGAAGAGTCCAGAAGCATGGGATCGTTTTATGAGGTTTATGGAACGATATGGGCAAAGTAATGGCTTAGTATTTACCAAAGCAAATTAACTCTAATAATTTATCTAAATCTTAAAAATGTATATATCCTTAGATTGGACCACTGAGTTAGTTAATTTATATAATTTTGAATTTGAAGAAGTAGTTGAAAAACTTACTCTTGGAGGATTTGAAGTTGAAGAAGTAATTGAAATTGAAGTTAATAGAAAAAAAAAAATAATTTTAGATATTTCAGCAACTGCTAATCGTGCTGATAGTTTATCAATAAAAGGAATTGCAAAAGAAATTAGTATATTAATTAACAGACCAGTTAGTATATCAAAATATACAAAACAGCAATCTGAATCTTTTAATACACTAAAAGAAGCATTGATTTTTTCTAAAAAATCAACGGAATATAATAATTTTTTAGCACTTACAGTTGAAAATTTAGTTGATTTAACAATTCCTAAGTGGATAACTGAAAAATTAATTAGCTCAAGAATAGAACCATTAAATAATATACAAGATTTCCAAACTTATATTTTGTTAGAAACAGGTTATCCTTTTGAATTTTATGACTTAAAAAAAATTCAGGATAAATTACAAACAAATAATTTCAAGTTATACCTAGAGTCACCTAAAAACTCTGAACAATTTATTGCCAGTAATAATCTAGAATACAAAGTAGATTCAAATATAAAATTACTAAAAGCAAATAATTTACCATTAAGCATAGCTGGAGTTATTTCCAATAATGAAGTAGCTGTTACAGATCAAACCAAATCTCTTTTAATTGAATGTGCAATTTATAATTCACGAAAAATTCGACAACAATCAAGAGTTCTTGGTCTTCGTACTGAAAGATCTGCACGATATGAAAAAGGTTTAAATAGTAGTCATTTTATAGAATCCATAGTTAGATTAATTTCGTTACTGAAAGTTTCAAATCCAAAACTTTGTTGTCATATTCATACAGCTTCAAAAACTGAGACTCAAAATTTAGGCAATATTATTGTTAATTATAAGAATATAATTGAAATATTAGGTCCAATTAAAACTAAAACTAATGGACAACAAAATATACAACCAGAACAAATAAATGAATATTTAACTAGATTAAATTTTGAATTTAGTTTTGATGTAGACAACCTTAATTGGTCTGTTAATATTCCTTTGTCAAGAGTTGATGATATTCACAGAGAAATCGATATAATTGAAGAAATAGGTCGGTTACATGGTTTTAACAATTTTGTTACGAATCTACCTATTATATCTCAAATTGGTACAGAAGATCCAACCTATAAAATTCGAAAAAAATTGACAAATTGTTTTTTAAATGAAGGATTTAATGAACTAATTCAATATTCTCTTGTTAATGAACAGAATTCTAATAAAATTAAATTAATAAATCCATTATTAACTGATTGTTCTACTTTGAGAACAAGCTTATTACCAAATTTAATTCAAATTGTTAGTGAAAATTTAAAGCAAAGTAACACTCTTCTTGATGGATTTGAATATGGTCATATTTTCTCAACTAGAGAAAATTCTGAATATATAGAAAATGAAGTAATAGCAGGAGTCTTTGGAGGTTTAAAATTTAAACAAGAATGGAGTGAGACTTCAAGAGCTTTATCTTGGTTTGAAGCAAAAGGAAAAATTGAAGAATTATTTAAAAAATTAAATATAGAAATTGTTTGGAAATTCTGTTCTGATAAACAATTTAGTAATTTATTACATCCATATCGTTTAGCCAATTTATATTTAAAAACTGACACAACTAGATCTTTAGGTATTTTTGGACAAATACATCCGATAGTAGCAAAAAAAAATAGTATTCCATCCAATTTATTTTTGTTTGAATTTAATTTACAAATTTTAGAAGAAATATTTAATAATCAAAATCTGACTTACTATAAACAATATTGTACATATCCGAAGATTACAAAAGATTTATCTTTTATTATTAAACAAGAAATACCGTTTACCGATGTTGTAACAACAATACGTACAAATTCTCCAAGTTTTTTAACAAATATTGTATTATTGGATCAATATCAAGGTGAATCTATACCAAAAGATAGTACAAGTTTATGTTTACAATTAACTTTTCAATCTTCTGAAAAAACGTTAATTACAAAAGAAGTTGAAGATATTATAGTAAATCTTCAAGCTGTATTAGAAAAAATTCATAATGTTATTATTCGTATTTAAAATGGAAATAATTCTATAAATATTTTATAGAATTATCCACCTCCAACAATTGTAATAATTTCAATTTTATCATTATTTTTTATTTTAGTGTTTGGCCATTCAGTATTGTTACAAATAAAATTATTATATTCAATAACAAATAAATTTGATCTATATGAAAAATATATAAGTAATTGTTTAAGTGTTATAGTATGATTTGTATAGTATTCTTGTCCATTAAAAAAAAATGTTACTTTTTCAGACATTATAAATTTTTTAATTATTTTTAAATAAATCTAGACTTGCTCTACTATAAACTGATAAAGTATATTTGTAAATATTATGGCGGGTATAGCCAAGTGGTTAAGGCAGCGGGTTGTGGTTCCGCCATTCGCCGGTTCAAGTCCGGTTACTCGCCCTATATGGAAAGTTTACAAGGAAAATTAAGAAAAGAAAAAAAATTATAATATATAAATCTTATGTCACGATACCGTGGACCTAAATTAAGAATTACTAGACGTTTAGGAGCTTTACCAGGTTTAATCCAAAAACAATCTAAAAAAAAAGATAGACCTGGACAACATGGGAAAAGTAGTTCAGAAGGTAGTAAAAAAATATCAGAATATGGAATTCGTTTAGAGGAAAAACAAAAATTAAAATTTAATTATGGTTTAAGTGAAAGTCAACTATTCAGATATATTAAAGAAGCTCGTAGACGTAAAGGTGTAACTGGTTTAATTCTATTACAACTTTTAGAAATGAGATTAGATAGTATTTGTTTTAGTCTTGGATTTGCACCAACTGTTGCTAATGCTCGTCAACTCGTGAACCATAGACATATAACTGTTAATGGTAAAACAGTTGATATCCCAAGTTTCCAATGTAGAGTAGGAGATATTATCGGTATTCGTCAAACAACGACAACTAAAACTTTAATCGAAAATAACTTAAAAACAATTAGATTTGCAGATAAACCAAATCATTTAAAATTTGATGAAAACAAAATAGAAGCTAAAATTTTAAATTATTGCGATCGAAATGACATCTTATTAAATATTGATGAACTACTTGTAATTGAGTATTATTCAAGACGTTAATTGTCCTAACTCTTAATTTAAACTTGTACAAAATATCTGATAATTAAAATTTAAAAAATAAATATTAACTATGTTAAAATTACGATTAACAAGAACTGGTAAAAAGAAACAACCAACTTATCGTATAGTTGTTATGGAAAATTTAAGTCGTCGTGATGGGAGATCTATTGATTTAGTAGGATATTATAATCCTTTAACTAAAGAATCTTCATTTGATGTTGAAAAAATTAGAAAATGGTTATCTATCGGTGTACAACCTACAGAAACAGTTCAAAATTTATTAAAAAAATCTAAGGTTATTTAATAATAAATCATATATAATTCTAATAAGTTTATTAGAATTATATTTAATTATTTTTCAATAACAAAAGCCTAAATAGCCATATTTATAATAAGATAATAAATATAATTAATTTTAAACCTTAAACTACTTTTATTCATTTAATTATATTAAAAATTTATGTCTCATTTTACTAATATGAAAACAAGTTTTCAAAATGTAATTTATTTAGAAAAAGCTTTAAATAAGTTAGATATTTTACCTAAAAAAGAAACTTGTACTACTGATGCACATTCACAATTAGAGAAAAATTCTAATTTAGTTATTAATCAATCAAATGGTTATGATATTAAATTTTGTTGGAATGGTCAAGAATATGAGTTAGTTGTAGATATGAGTTTTTGGCAACAGCCATATCCTGTTGAAAGTTTTATTGATAAAGTTGCTCAACAATATGCCGGTGAAGTGGTAATTGGAGAAAGTCAAAAATTAGGATTTCAGCCAATAAAA
>Ga0222714_10000587_pt1 | contig 41791 bp, 29 predicted proteins | sample C33_3DmetaG_FD_165048 | JGI IMG/M metagenome (GOLD analysis project Ga0222714, IMG submission 165048) | Estuarine water microbial communities from San Francisco Bay, California, United States - C33_3D | ecosystem: Environmental > Aquatic > Marine > Unclassified | place: USA: California...
CTGTTACATCGGCTACTGGGTAACGCTCATTGGCGGAGAGGAACTTGCCGACCGCGGAATGTTAGCTCCCGAGATTGCGATGTGGGCAGGAAACACGTTGTTTCTGGTGATCGGAGTGGTCACGACGGTGCGCGTGAACAACCGCTAGCGGCAGGTCAACACCTACCACACGAAACGGTTCAACGCCGTATGCGCTCGGGCGAAGGCTTCGTCCATGGTAGCAGCGGTGGCCGTGAGGTGGCCCATCTTTCTTCCAACGCGGGATTCTTTCTTGCCATAGAGGTGTAACGACACGCCGTCCACCTTGAGCATTTCTACCACACTGTCCGGAATGGCACTACCTGATCGCTCGCCTAGCAGGTTGATCATGGCAGCACCACCAACGCGCAACTCCGGCGAGCCAAGAGGCATGTTCGTCACTGCACGGATGTGGTTCTCAAACTGCGAGGTAACGCAGGCCTCGATCGTGTAGTGACCGCTGTTGTGAGGTCGAGGAGCAATCTCGTTCACGAAGATCTCATCCTTGGGTGTGAGGAACATCTCCACACCAAAAACCCCAACACCATCGATGGTTTCCACGCAGGCAACGGCAATCTCCTGAGCACGCTTCTGCAGCTCTTCTTCGATGGGAGCTGGTGCCAGTACCGTCACACAGATGTGTCCTTCCTGAATCGTCTGCACGCAGGGATACACCGCTACTTCGCCGCGCTTGTTCCGGGCCACCATCACAGCCAGCTCTTTGTTGAAGGTAACGAAGCTCTCGGCCATCAAGGGACGAGGTGCCTCGCCTTCCATGAACCTACGCCACACCATATCGATCTCCGTATCGCGCTTGATCGTGGCGTTACCGTAGCCGTCATAGCCGTGCGTGCGTGTCTTGGCCACAAAGGGATATCCATGCGTGGCACCAAACTGGTGGAGGTCGTCCTTCGTTGTGATTTCGGCAAAGGTAGCCGTGGGCAAACCCGCTTGAGAGAAGGTGACCTTCTGGGTGTACTTGTCCTGCACGAGGCGCATGGTAGCCGGCGTGGGATAGACCCGTCGGCGCTCGGCAATGCGATCCAAGATGGCAGGATCGACGAACTCGTTTTCCAGCGTGATGATATCGGATGCTTTCACAAACGCATCTACCTGAGCCTCGTCATTCCAGCCACCCGGAAACTCGTGCTTCGTCATCCGTCCAGCCGGTGAATCGGCACCGTGCTCGATGATGGCTGCCTGCATTCCCAATCGATACACTTCCTGGAGTGTCATCTTTGCCAACTGGCCACCGCCGAGGATTCCCAGAGTAAACGGCTCGGACGGCGTGTAGATCGATGGTAGCATTTAGGCAGACTCCTCAATAACAACTACGGCCAGTCCAACCAGTGCCGTGTGCGACAGGCTCACGTGGATCGTATGACTACCCCATCGCTCCAGCATCGGACCGAAGAGTTCGATCACGGGCTTTCCTGATGGCTCGTTGCGGATACCAACGTTCTTGAAACTCATTCCATCCCGCATGCCGGTTCCAATGGCTTTGCTGAAGGCTTCCTTTGCTGCAAAGCGGGCTGCAAAATGCAGGAACCGTGTTTCGCCATAGCGGTTGCAGTAGTCGATCTCCGTGTTCGTAAACACGCGCTGCAGGAAGCGCTCGCCGTATTCAGCGTACGACTTCTCGATGCGCGGCACGTCCACAATATCAGTTCCTAGACCAATCAATGTTGCTGATCCTCGAACAGGAGATAGGCCTTGATCAACTCGTCCAGATCTCCATCCATCACGCGATGGACATCGGTGATCTTGGTTTCGGTACGGTGATCGTTCACCATCGTGTAGGGCTGAAACACGTAGCTGCGAATCTGCGAGCCCCATTCAATCTTCTTCTTTGTTCCCTCGATGGCAGCCTTCGCGGCTTCCTCTTCCTCCCGGCGCTTCTGGTAGAGGCGGCTCTTCAGCATCATCATGGCGCGCTCGCGGTTTAGAAGCTGCGATCGCTCCTGCTGACAGCTCACCACGATGCCCGTGGGAACGTGTGTAAGGCGCACGGCCGTCTCCACCTTATTCACGTTCTGTCCCCCCTTACCGCCCGAGCGGAAGGTGTCCATCTCGACGTCGGCAGGGTTGACCTCAATCACAACGTCGTCGTCGACCTCGGGATACACGAAGACCGAGGCAAAGGACGTGTGACGTCGGGCATTGGAATCGTAGGGGCTGATGCGTACCAGGCGATGGACGCCGTTTTCGGCCTTTAGGTAGCCATAGGCATACGGACCGCGCACTTCCAGCGTACCGCTCTTGATGCCAGCGGTATCACCCTCCTGCTCATCAGCAAGGAAGACTTGGAAGTTGTGCTGCTCGGCCCAGCGCGTGTACATCCGCAGCAGCATCTCCGCCCAGTCCTGAGCCTCGGTACCGCCGGCTCCTGCATTGATCGTCAAGATGGCATTACGGTTGTCGTCCGGCCCGGAGAGAATCTTCTTCAGTTCTAGTTCGTCAACAGCCGCAAGACATCGATCCAGTTCGGCGGTGATGTCGGCCTCCATCGTGGAGTCCTTGGCTTCCTCGCCCAGTTCGATCATCGCCTGAACGTCATCGGTTGCCCTGCTAGCCTGTTGCCAGGAATCTACCCAGTCCTTGAGGTCGGAGAGTTCACGGCTCACCTTCTGCGCACGCTCCTGGTTGTCCCAGAAGTCGGGTGCAGATTGTAACATCTCTCGCTCGGCAATCTCATCGCGCTTGCCGTCGATGTCAAAGGTACCTCCGAAGTTGCTCTACGCGAGAGCGGAGATCGGAAAGTGTTTCTTTCTGGGGTTCGAACATGGTAGGGGGCTCTGGGGCTGTGATGAATCGTGCTGCAAAAATACGGCTTTACAGCAACGGTGACGACACACCGATCGACCATCCAAACCTGCCGCGCTCCATGCCAAGGCCCCCTACCGGCCAGAGCGCATCAACGCGGAGGTAGAAGAGCTCACTGATGAACGTTGGGATGCGCGCCAGCGCCACACCGGCCTCCATGTACCACCCACCAGTAGCATCCCATGCTACACCAGCGGCTGTAGGCTGCTGATCCTGCCAGACGTTGGCCGCATCGAACACGCCAATGATGTCGATGCCACGCTTGTTGGAAAACGTGGGCAGGCCGATGGCACGCCACCAGAGATCGGTGAAGTTGTGCTCCACATGAGCACGTACGTAGCGTGTTCCACCGAAGGCACTCACGGGAACAGTTGCAAGATCCACGTGGCTACCCAGTACCGGATAGCGCTGCAGCAGGGAGAACTGGTACTGACGTGGAAGGTTTCCCTGAAGTTGCGTACCGCCAAAGAGGTCTAGATCCAGACGCATCGGATAGTATCCCGTTGCAAACGTTTGCAGGCGAAGACCCACACTTGCCTCAGCCGAAGCAAACGCCTCCGATGTTGCCATATCGCGTCCGAGGCGGACAACGGCATCAACAAAGAATGGCCGGACGGAGCCGAAAAATTCCGCGCCACCGGATCTCCCATACGATGCCGTGAGAGCCAGCGTCTGGTAGTGTCCAGCATCTGCTGGAATCACGGTACGATTGGGCGCCTCGAGTACCGGCATGTTGATGGCACGATGATCGCTTGCCATCAGGGATCCGGAGAATCGCCGCCATCGCATCACCACACCTACCTCGGAACCATCCATGCGGTAGAAATCCGACCAGTCGGGATAGATCACATCGGAGAGGTTCAGGAAGTCTGCACGGCCAAACACGGATCGACTTGCTTGCAGAGTGGTCACGCGGGAGAACACAGTGCCCACCACCTGCACAACCTCGCCGCGGTCGCGGTGAAGATCAACAGCCAAGCCAACCTCACCCGTCCGCGTTCCATTGCGCCCAAAGGTGGCTTGCGTTGTAAGGCGCACCGGCTCGAGCGTGGCACTGATTTCACCTCCGTAGCGCATGCCCGTGATCGAGGCGCGATCGATCACGGGCACCAGACCCAGCGTCACGGGACCGACACTCAGTCCAAAACTCGCCGCACGGTTGTCGTCTTCGTCGCGAGGTGGTCTTGCCGCTGCAACGGAGTCGGCAATCCGGTAGGCCTCGCGTTCCTCTTCTGATTGCTGGGTATAGGCACGCTGCTCCCAGAACTCCGGACGTGAACTGTCGGCATCGTCGGCGACCGACGTTGTACGATCCTCCTGACGGATCCGGATTCGGCCCTGTCCTTTCTGCTGGACGGTATCCTCCGGACTGGTGAACACGGAATCAGCGATGGGTACATTCACCTGGACGTCCGTCACGTGGGTCTCCACGGATACGTCAAGGTTGACAGAAAGGACTCCAGTGAGAACCTCCACTCCAGCACGGGCGGTAATCTGCTGGTACATGGGCAGCCACACGGAATCTGCATGTTGCTCATACCGCTGCACGTAGCGGACGCGACGAACAAACGGAATGGCCGTTTCGTCGGTAGGAGAAAACTCAGCACCAATCACGTGGTAGGTACCCTCAACAATCGTGAGTGTGCCTTCAAAACCCGGATACATGCGGACCTTTGGCTCGAAGGCCACGCGATACACCATCAGGTTGCCAAGCGGCTCCTTACCCAGGAGTCGGTACTGGTACTCATCCAAGGCTCCGGGGGCAAGGGGCGTTACGAGTCGTGTTTGCAGGATCCGGACTTCGGGGATCGTGAAATCGAAGAACTGGTCAAAGACGAGCAGGTTCTCCTGAGCTGGCACGTTCTTGGTTTGCCGCCGCTGGATGATGTTGACGTGCTTTCGCGGCATGGGCGCGCGTTCGTCATACACGGTGGAGAAGGTCTCCATGATGGACGACTTCACTGTATTCTCTTGATTACGACGCAGCCCGGCATCATCCACCGTGACGTTCATCTTGGAGTACACACTACTCACGACAGATGTTACACGTTGGTTGTTCTCTTCCACCCGCTGCGACGCGCGCTTGATGACTTCCTCGGCTGTGATCTCACCTGTCACGGCCACGGTGCCGTAGTTCACGGACGATGGCTGCAACAGAATCTCGCTTCCCACGGACTGCACGTCGATCACAAGTCGGTTGTAGCCGAGCGATGTGACGATCAGTCTCTGCGCTTCGGGAGGCAATGGCAGGCGAAACTCCCCTCGCCCGTTGGTGTACGTACCCTTGGTTGTTCCATCAATCCGGAGTGATGCACCCCCAACGGGTTCACGGGTGACACTACTCCGGACGATACCTTGCACAACCGTCTGCGCCTGCATGGATGACAGGCCTACAGTGAATACGATGCACAGGAGGATGCGGGACATGTGGCACTTATACGTCGGCGTGGTGTTCCGGTTGCACTTGCTCGATGTGCCAACCTAGAGCCCCCTGCAAACCGTACCTCATGGCCACACCAATCAGCAGGGCGCTCATGCGCTCGAGCGTGCGACTGAGAATCAGGCTACCGACGTACCACGGACGAAATCCCATCGATGTAATCATGCGCTCCACAACGCGGGCAGCATCCCGATCATCGGATGCTACAAACGTGTCGAAGACGGGGCGGGTGGTGAGAGGCGTGTCGAAAGCAGCAACAGAGATCGAGTTCAACGCCTTCACCACACGGGCATGTGGCATCAGCTGGGCAAGATGTTCGGCGGCACTCTCATCGTGTGGCGTTAGCACGTCGTCCAGCGATGGCGTCAACGGATTGGTCATACTCACCACGATACGTTGCTGCAGAGCATCACCGACGCGCGTGGCAAAGTCCTGCTCGGCCTGGTACGGAATCGCGAGAATCACAACGTCGGCCGCCAGGCACGCCTCGACAGGATCGGTAAACAGGGTCACGAGTGGTTCAGCCCCCTGCATGACCTGTAGCGGAAAGAGGTTGGTGTCGAAGGCGCACACCCTGTAGTGAGCGTCGAGGAGCCGGCGCACGATGCGCGACCCCATGGCTCCGGAAGCGCCAATCACGGCAACGGTAGGTCGATTAGGAAGCATCGGACGGACTTTCGAATTCCTTGGGTGTAATACGGGCTAGAGCGCCGTAGCGGTGTTGCCGCATGCGATCCTCCTGCTCCAGGATCACCTGATGGTCCACACCCAGATGCTCCAGGACGGCTGCGAACATCTGAATGCTGGACTCGTACTCCTCGGTGATCACCACATCGGCACCTCGTCGAGACATCTCCTCGGCATCTCTGGCATAGCGCACGCGGGCCATCACCATGGCATCAGGACGCAGCTTTCGCACGGTCGCAACGCCATGAGCCATCACGGTGTGGTCGCTAACGGCAACGATGATCACCGTTGCAGACTCAATGCCGGCTCGCTCCAGATCTTCCTCGCTGGACAAATCTCCCTGGACAACGTTGCACCCATCGCGACGCAGTCTGGCAACGTTCTGAGGATTCAATTCGAGCATGCGATATGGGATGGTTGTGCGTTTCAATACCTGAGCAACATTGGCCCCAAGAACGCCACCGCCAATAATCGTCACGGTTGGAGCTTGATCCTCCATCACCACCGTCGATGATGGGTCGAACCATGACTGTCCAGGTAACACCTGTTCCACTACAGGAGTTGCACGCTCGGCAAACCACGGGGCAAACGTGATGAGCAGCGGCGTTACTACCATCGTGATGATAATCGAGACAATGAGGTTCTGGAGGTCGAAGTCGGAAATCACACCAAGACTGGCCCCTGCTGTTGCAAGGACAAATGAAAACTCTCCTACCTGTGCCAGAATCACCGCCGCCATCACGGCCGTGCGTGGGTTCACGCGTAGCGGTATCAGCACGAGAGTCACCACCACGGCATTGGCAACCAAGATTCCCAGTGCTGTAATGATGTTCATGGGAAGCCACTGCCAGCTGATGTTCACGAGCAAACCAATCGACAGGAAGAACACACTGGTGAAGGCATCACGCATCGGCTGTAGTACTCGGCCAATGGTGTGTCCCTCCTCGCTACCTCCAATGGCAAGTCCAGCAATGAAGGCTCCAAGAGCCATCGACACACCGGCGAGGCTGGTAACGTAGGCTGTGCCGAAGCAGAGCGCGAGGCCACCAAGAATCAGGACCTCCGGTGTGGCCGTGCGTGTAACGTACGGAATGATCCGTGGCAGGGCGTAGCGTAGTCCCACGATCAGGAACACCGTAACGCCAATCATCGTACCGAGCTGAATGGCAATGTCGGTGTTCGTCAGTGTACCGCCTGGTGCCAGCAGCGTGGTGATGATCATCAGTGGTACCACGGCAATATCCTGGAAGATCAGGATACCCATCACCGCTCTGCCATGCGGCAGAGCCAGTTCCCTGCGGTCCTTTAGGACCTTGGTACAGATGGCCGTGGAGCTAAGTGCCATGGCCATCCCAATGAGGGCAGCCCCCTCCACCGAGATTCCTTGAGGCGTTACCCAGTGGGCTACGGCATAGGCACTGGCACCGAGGAGTAGTGTGGAAAGGAGCACTTGTAAGGGGCCACCGACCAGCACAATGGTGCGCAAGCGCTTGAGGTCGTCGATGGAGAACTCCAGGCCGATGGTGAACAACAGCAGAATCACACCAATCTCACTGATGACGGAGATGATGTCATCCTGTGCAACCAGCGCCAGGCCACTCGGACCGATGATGAGACCAGCCGTGATCAATCCCACGATAGGTGGAATCTTGAACCGCTGGAACAGGAGAATAACGGCTACGGCAGCAAGGCTGAGCAGGACGAGCTCGTCGAGAAACTCGAATCCGTGCATAGGGCCTCCTGTGCGTGTTTAACTGCGACTACCAAAGATGGCGCTGCCAACACGGATCATGGTTGATCCCTCGGCAATAGCCCATTCCATGTCGTTCGACATGCCCATTGAGAGTTCAATGGCCGAGGCCGGAACCCGGCCTTCTTCGATGGCACGATCGCGGATGGATCGCAGCAAGGCAAATCCCCGACGAACGGTTGCTTCATCGGATGATAGAGCACCCATGGTCATGAAGCCCCGCACGTGAACACGTGTTGACTGAGCAATGGCTTCCAGAATCGTGTTGACCTCGTCGGGTGTACATCCGTGCTTCGACTCCTCACCAGAGGTGTTCACCTCTACGTAGACGTTGATGTGCCGATTTACCCGCGCGGCCTGCTTCTGGAGTTCCACCACAAGAGCTACACGATCGACACTCTGCACGGTATCGACAATCTCGATGATGTCCTTGACCTTATTGGTTTGGAGGTGGCCGATGAAGTGCCATACGACCTCTTCCTGTGCCAAGGCCTTTGCCTTTGGTACGAGTTCCTGCGCCTTGTTCTCACCACAGAGGTGTAAACCGGCACGGATCGCTTCCCGAATCGTTTCGGGGGTCTGCTCCTTGGTGGCCAGACATACGCGCATATCGCCCAGTTCACGGCCGTTCTGTTCGCATGCAACGTTGAGGCGCTGCAATAGGATCTGGATTTGCTTTTGGATCGTCATAAGCTCGAATATACGATGAGGCCAGAGCATGCATCTCGTCAACCTTCCAATATATTCGCCAGATGGACAACACCCCCTCAACTTCAATTGCCACGCGATTCCTGGACGCCGTTGAGCGCGTTGGCAGCAAACTACCCGATCCAATCACGCTGTTCATCCTGGCCGCCGTTCTGGTTGTTGTAGCCTCATGGCTTGCATCAGCAGCTGGCGTGACGGTCGTGGATCCTGGAACGGGTGCAACGATCTCCGTAGAGAACCTGACAAGCAAGCCCTACGTCCAGAGGATGTTCACCGACGCGGTGAAGAACTTCACGGAGTTTCCTCCGCTGGGTCTTGTGCTGGTAACGATGATTGGTATTGCCATTGCCGAGCGTGGTGGCTTTATCACGGCGCTGTTGCGGCGCACGGTGTTCGTGGTGCCGAAGAGTCTGCTTACGGCAGCCTTGGTGTTCACGGGAGTGCAGTCGTCGCTGGTGGCCGATGCCGGCTATGTTGTGCTGATCCCCCTTGGTGCGGTGATCTTCGCTGCTGTAGGTCGACACCCCCTGGCTGGACTCTCGGCCACATTTGCCGGAGTGTCGGGTGGTTTCAGCGCGAACCTGTCCATCACATCCCTTGATCCGTTGCTAGTGGGTATCTCACAGACAGCGGCCGAACTGATCACTCCCGGTTATGAGATCACGATGACGTCGAACTGGTGGTTCATGATCGCCTCAACAATATTCCTTACAATGATCATCACCGTGGTCTGTGAACGCATCGTGGAGCCACGCCTCGGAGTATGGAAGCCAGATGGAAGCGGATCGAGGGATGTCCTCACACAACAAATCTCAGCTTCAGAACAGCGGGGTCTGCGGTGGGCCAGCATCACCTTTGTGCTGGGGCTTGGTGTCTTGGCACTTCTGACGATCCCGGATCAGGCTGTGTTACGGGACTCTCAAGGTAGCCTGAAGCCGCTCGAGCAGAGTATCGTCGTGATCCTGATGCTGTTGTTCCTGGTGAGTGGGATTGTCTATGCCGTAGTAACACGAGCAGCCAAGACCGACAAGGAGCTTGCAACCATGGCCGGTGACGGCATGGCCACGATGGGTGGCTACATCGTCCTGTCATTTGTGATGGCCCAGTTCATCTTCTACTTCAAGTGGTCGAACTTGGGGATTATCATTGCTGTAAATGGTGCTAACCTCTTGAAATCGCTAAGTCTGGAGGGGCCGTTCCTCCTCACTGCATTTGTCCTTGTGGCAGCTGCCATCAATCTGTTGGTAGCCAGTGCTTCGGCGAAATGGGCCATCATGGCCCCCGTCTTCATTCCGATGTTCATGCTGATGGGAATCAGTCCGGAGGCAACACAGCTGGCCTACCGCATCGGAGATTCATCAACAAACATGATTGCACCACTGCTGGGTTACGTGCCACTCATCATCGTGGCAATGCAGCGGTACAAGAAGGATGCAGGATTTGGAACGCTCGTGTCGTTGATGTTGCCGTACTCCGTTACCATCATCGTGCTATGGACACTGATGTTGCTGGTATGGGTATGGTTAGGTGTCGATATTGGACCGGGGGTTTCGGCGCAGATGCCGTAGCCAAGAAATGTCCCACAGTCCAGTAGCCACCAGTACGCCGAACAGCACCGGAACAGCCAACACTCGCGCGCCGATACCACTAGCGGTGAAGGGGTCCGGTGTCACGTTGAGTACGGCCAGATATATGGCGGCAGTAGCACCTACCACGAGGGTGACGCGTGTCCAATCGTACCGCATGGGATACACACGCTGTACAAACCACCACAGCACGGCAACACTCACCACATAGGCAGCCACCTTGGCCCAAGCCGCTCCATCGATGCCAAGCGGTGGCACCAGCACGTAGGTAGCCACAACATTCACCAGAGCCGCAGCGCCGGTAGCAATGGGTAGGCCACCTGTCCGCTTGGTGATATGCAGACCAGCTGCTAGGTTGATGAAGATGCCATTGAAGAAGTAGGCAAACATCACAATCGGAATGATGGACATGCCACTCCAGTAGGCAGGATTGATAAACCGCCCTCCAATGAATGGCAGTTGTACAACGTAGGGCATCAACAGAGCTGTTGTGAGAAACAGCATTCCACAGACTGTCGTAAACAGGATCAGGACGCGCGCAAAGAGCGTCTGAGCATCATCGTCGGTATGGTGCTGCAGATAGAACGGCTTCCATGCATACTCAAAGACCGTGATGAACATCATCAAGGGTATGGCCAGTCGGAAGTTTGTCTGATACATCCCCACCACCGCACTGCTGGTAAGCATCAGGAGCAAGGGGCGATCAGCCACCTGCACCATGATCGAGGAAAAGCTGGCCGGGACCGTCGGCAGTCCGAAGTGGAGTAATTCGCGCAGGGTACGTTGTGCACGCCGCAAGCCCCCTTCCAAACCTGTCCGCACAGACGACACCACCGATGGAATGAAGAGCAGAAAGGTCGCAGCGCTAGACAGGACACCGGACCACACCACGCCCATGAGGTGCAGATCCAGCACCACCACCAACAGCGCATTGAGTGCCACGTTGACCACAATGGCTGCCAGTCGGTACAAGGCAAACGTGCGAGACCGTCGCTGCATCCGCAGACGTGCAAACGGGATCAACACGAGGGCGTCAAACAAGGGAATCAGAGCAGCCGTAGCCACAATGCTGCCACCAGACCCGTCCAGCTGTAACACAGAGCTGCTGGCAATGGGACCGGCAAACACCATCGTAAGGGCTGAAACCACCAATCCGACTACCACAATGGTGCCGAAGGCAACTGTGAATACATGGTTGCTACGGTTGGGGTTATCGCGCTCCCAATAGCGCATGAAGGCCGGCTCGAGACCCAACGAGTAGAGGATGTTCACAAAGGCGATCATAGCGTAGATCGCAGCAACATCTCCAATCTCCCCTGCCGTAAGGTAATTGGTATACAGCGGCGTCAGGAGGAAGGTCAGGAACCGTCCAACTACGGTGGACACTCCATACACCAGCGTATCAGAGGCCAGAGATCGAATCTTTGAATGCATGGGCCGGGGGGCGTCCGTTAACTTTGCAGTACCTGCAAAAGTACACAGGCATTCACCGGGGTAATCACCGGAGTAATCACCGAGGTAATCATTGGGGGGTAATCATGACCGTCGCACGCATCCTTCTCATCGGCGCTCTAGCACTCTCGTACACGTCGCTGCCTGTTGGTGCTCAGCAGCAAGAGCGACTCCAACAGTACGTCCAACAGTTGGCTTCTGAAGAAACACTCGGGCGTGCACCCGGTACGGACGGGATCGAGAAAGCTGCGGCCTACATCATGTCCAACTTTGAGCGTCTCAGGCTCACACCGGTAGGTGACCAGGGTACCTACCGCAACACGTTCACCATCACCAGCCGTGCCGACCTTGACGGTGCAAACTCCGTCACCTTCGACGTTCGACGGGAGCGTCCCGGTGTTCCGATCGACAAGGTCCGGCCTACGAAGATGCCGTGGAAACTGGGTGCCGATTACCAGCCCTTCAGCTTCTCCGATACCGGGATGGTGTCTGGCAGAGTTGTCTTTTGCGGCTATGGTATCGAGCCCCATGGCATGGACTACAGCGACTACAAGGGAATCGATGTGAAGGGGGCTGTGGTCATCGTGCTGCGGGGACTGCCGAAGTGGGCTGAAAATGATGCCCACCTGAAGCCCTTGGGATCACTTCGCAGCAAGACGACACTGGCCCGTGAAAAGGGCGCTGCTGCCATCTGTTTCGTCAACGAGAAAGGTGACTCCTCCGATGTGCTGGACCGCTTTGGTGTGGACCGTCTTGGAAAGAGTGCGGGAATCATGGCCGTACAGGTGCGCCGGACTCCCTGCGCGAAGGTCTTCCCGGCATCAGTCACCACGTTGTTTGCCGCCGAAGAACAGATCAACACGTCCCGCAAGCCCCTTTCCTACGAACTGCCACACACGGCGGCAACGTTGGAAACGCACATTCGCTTCACGGAGAGTCCTACGAGCAATCTCATCGGCATGGTCAAGGGAACCGATCCGGCTCTGCAACGAGAGTTCATTGTTGTGGGTGCGCACTACGACCACCTTGGCATGGGGGATGAGAACTCTCGAGCTACCACGAGCGAGCCAGCCATTCACTATGGTGCCGACGATAACGCCTCTGGTACCGCTGGTGTGCTGGAGTTGGCCGAGCGTCTTAGCGCCAATCCTCCTAAGCGCTCGGTGGTCTTTATGGCGTATACGGCCGAGGAGAAGGGTTTGCTGGGTTCCAAGCACTGGGTCTCCACGCCCACGCTCCCCCTGGAGAACATCGTGGCCATGGTGAACATGGACATGATCGGCCGGCTGAAGGACAACAAACTCAACGTCCATGGCGTAGGTACCTCACCGGCTTGGACCACGACGATCTCTGCAGCCACAGAGGGTACGGGGCTGAACGTGTCTACCACCAGCGATGGCTTCGGACCGAGCGATCACGCATCGTTTACACCCAAGAAGATTCCGGTTCTGCACTTCTTTACAGGCTTGCACACGGACTACCATCGTCCGTCGGATACCTGGGACAAACTCAACTTCGAGGGACTCGCTTCGATTGTTGATGTGGTAGAGCGCACAGTGCGCATCACGGCCGATGCCGACCAGCGTCTTGCGTTCACCGAAGGCGCCGAGAAGCCAAAGGCTCAGGCGACGGGAGGGGGCTTTAAGGTATCGCTGGGCATTATCCCGGACTATGCCGACGATCCGAACGGATTGCGTGTTGACGGTGTCCGTGAAAACACTCCTGCATCGAAGGCCGGCATGGAAGACGGCGACATCATCACCAAAATCGGTTCCACAGCGATCAAGAACATCTACGACCTAACGGCCTTCCTTGGCTCGGCCACACCAGGTGACGAAGTAGAGATCGTTGTTCTTCGCGGCGGTAAGGAAGTGCGATTGAAAACCACGCTCACCGGCCGATAACAACTGTCTCAGCGATTGGCAATGCCCCAGGCCATCACGGCCATGGCATAGGCACAGTCGTTCAGCTCACGCGGATCGAGTTTATCGGGCGTGTCGGCTTCGGTGTGATGATACCAGAAGTACTTCGATGTGTCTACTACCAGCTCGATCACTGGTACTCCACGTGCGCGCAGTGGACCGGTGTCGGCACCTCCACCACCCTGTACCAATGTAGGGGGCTTGGGACTCGTGGTGATACCAGCCTGTAGGAGTGCCTCAACATCGGCCTTGAGCGAGCCCTCTACCGAGCCGCTAAAGCCGACAGGCTGAAACGTGCCGCCGTCAACCTCCATGGCCAGCACGTGCTGTTCATGGGCAGTCAAGTCGGCGTAGGCCTTCCCACCTCGCAGACCATTCTCTTCGTTGGTCCAGAAGCATACTCTGATCGTGCGCTTGGGCTGCTTGCCGAGGCCCTTGATGGCATTCAATGCATGCCATGTGACAAAGCAGCCACTGGCATCGTCCATGGCGCCTGTACCAACGTCCCAGGCATCGATGTGGCCACCCATCACAACTACTTCCTCGGGATGCTCTGATCCTGGAATCTCGATGATGATGTTGCGTGACGGTCGGTCCTCTGCTGATCGCGCCTCCATCATGAGCTCCAGCTCGATCGACTGTCCACGATCCTGCATACGCTGCATCAACATGGCATCCTCCATCGTAATGGCAGCGGAGGGAATCTTTTGCACATCCTCACGATATCCCATACCACCGGTATGCGGCGTCTGCATGCCGTACGGACCCACACTTCGCGTGAGCGATGCAACAGCTCCGTGAGCTGCGGCTGCCGATGCACCACCATAGCGGTACTGTACCGTTTCGCCATAGGTGGTAAAGGGCACATTCCACACCACGATCTTACCTCGAGCTTCGGCGCCGCGGGCATCCAATTCTTCAAACGAACGCACAACAAGAACCTCCGCCTTGATGGGCGTACCATTGGTACCCACACTGCCACCCAGCCCCATCATGGGTAAGGGACGGGAGGGGGCCGAGAGCATGCGCAGTGATTCGGCTCCACGGATCCACGTTGGCACCATCACGGGCTGCGTGCGTACCGACCATCCTTGCTGCTGCATGCGGGCACTGATCCAATCCAATCCCTCCTCGAGCACGGTAGTACCACTCAGCCGGCGCGGATAGGCATCACAGAACTCGGCTACCTGATGCCACAGGGCCGAATCGGTGTAGGTGCCACGGCGTAGTGCCGGCAGATCTGCCTCGATCTGGATCTGCGCCTGCAGGGAACACGTCATGATCAGGGCGCAACAACCCAGAATCAATCCTGGAATCAATCCTGGAATCAATCTTCGAATCAACATGCGAGAAACTCCATAAGCATGACAACTACCGGCTTGTGCTCCTGTGAAGGTCGGTATCTTTGTGCCTACCTTCGGGCAAACACCGGGGAACCTACTACCATGAATCTCGTAATCAAAGCGCTCGATCCCAGCAACGTTACTACGTTCATCAAAGCGCAGTGGAACTTCTACCGCGACGATCCCCACTGGGTACCACCGCTACTGATGGATCGTAAGAAGCTTCTCAACAAGGAGAAGAATCCCTTCTACCGCCACGCCGAGATGCAGCTCTTCATCGCCCAGCAGGGAAAAGAGACTGTAGGCAGGATTGCTGCCATCGTGAATCACAACCACAACCTGACGCATAAAGATACCGTTGGCTTCTTCGGTTTCTTCGAGTGTATTCAGGATCAAGGTGTGGCAACAGCATTGTTTGCTGCTGCCGAGCAGTGGTTGCGTGATCGCGGTATGACACGCATCCGCGGACCCGTCAATCCATCGATGAACGACGAAGTAGGATTACTCGTACATGGTTTTGATGGGCCACCGGTCATTCTGATGACCTACAATCCGCCCTACTATGCTCAGCTGATCGAGGACGCTGGATTCGAAAAGGCCAAGGACCTCTATGCCTATCTGATCCGTCAGGAGGACTACCGCTCGGAGAAGTTGTTGCGTCTGGCCGAGAGGATCAAGGAGCGCAACGAGGTCAGCTTCCGCAACATCGATCTGAAGAACACCGAGCAGTTTCGTAAGGACCTAGAAACGATCAAGCAGATGTATAACACTGCGTGGTCGCCCAACTGGGGCTTCGTGAAGATGACGGATGATGAGTTCGAGTTTCTGGCTGCCGACTTGAAACAGATCGCCGACCCAGAGTACATCTTCTTTGCAGAGGTAAAAGGCCAGCCAGCAGGCTTTATTCTGTGCCTGCCGGATGTGAACCAAGCCCTCATCCATAACCGCCGTGGTAGTGCCCTTGGTGCACTCTTCCACCTACTGACCAAGAAGAGTAAGATCGATCTGCTACGCATCGTGATTCTTGGAGTTCTCCCTGAGTACCAAAAGCTGGGGATCGATGCCTTACTGTACCACGAAATCGGTCTGCGTAGCCAGCCACGTGGAATCAAGGCAGGTGAGGCAAGCTGGATTCTCGAGGATAACAGCATGATGAATCGTGGACTGACTCAGGTCATGAACGGCGATCGGTACCGGACATACCGCTTATTCGAAAAGGCACTTTAATCACAACTTCAACCATCCACTGCCATGGGTAGAGCATTTGAGTTTCGACGCGCGCGCAAGGAAAAGCGCTGGGCCAACATGTCGCGCACATTTACAAAACTTGGCAAGGAAATCTCCGTTGCGGTGAAGTCCGGGGGACCGGATCCCGAAACGAATGCCCGCCTGCGCGTGATCATTCAGAACGCCAAGGCGGCAAACATGCCGAAGGACAACATCGAGAGTGCCATCAAGAAGGCTTCGGCAAAGGATGCAGCGGATCTGCAGGAAGTCAACTTCGAGGGCTATGCACCTCACGGCGTAGCCATCTGGGTGGAAACCACCACCGACAACAACACACGAACCGTGGCTAACGTGCGGTCGTACTTTAACAAGGGTGGCGGTCAGCTCGGTACATCGGGATCACTGGAGTTCATCTTCGAGCGAAAAGGCGTGTTTACGATTCCACTGGATGGAGTGGATCGCGACTCTCTCGAGATGACGCTCATCGAGAGTGGTGCAGATGATATCCAGGAGCAGGATGGAGAGTTACTGGTCTACACATCGTTTGCAGACTTCATTCCGGTGCAGCGGGCACTGGAGGCTGCAGGTGTACATGTTTCAACAGCGGAGCTCCGTCGGATTCCCAACACAACAGTAAAACTGTCTGACGAGCAGGCCGAAGACGTGATCAGGATCATCGACAAGCTCGAGGACGACGACGACGTACAGAATGTGTTTCACAACATGTCGGAAGAATAGCGGATGTGCGGAATTGTAGGCGTCTTTAACCATCCCCAGGCATCGGTCCTCTCCTACTATGGCTTACATGCCCTGCAACATCGGGGTCAGGAGGCATCCGGTATTGTATCGGTGTACCAGGAGGAGGGATCTGGCAAGCCTCGATTTGGTATCCACAAGGGTGAAGGCCTTGTGCTGGACGTGTTTTCTGATCACGCGTTGTTTTCAACGACGCTCAGGGGTACAGCGGCGATCGGACACAATCGCTACTCCACCACTGGAAGCACGTCACTGGCAAACATCCAGCCATTTCAGTTCAACTACACGGGTGGACTGTTTGCCCTGGCCCACAATGGGAACCTGACCAACACGCGCCAGCTGCGCAACCAGCTCAAAACGGATGGTGCCATCTTCCAGACCACCACGGACTCGGAGGTGTTCATGCACCTGATTGCACGCAGCAAGAAGACGACGCAGATCGACCAGATCCGCGATGCCGTGCAGCAGGCCAAGGGTGCCTACTCACTGGTGATGCTCTCCGACACAGCGTTGTACGCCGCTCGCGACCCCAACGGCTTCCGTCCTTTGTGTATCGGTCGCTTAACTCATGAAGGGGGCTATGCCTACGTGGTGGCGTCGGAAACGTGTGCCCTGGACATCATCAGCGCCGAGTATGTCCGCGATGTAGAGCACAACGAAATCATCGAAATCAACGAGCATACAGTCCGCACTGGCGAGATCACATCGCACTACATCGATCCGTCGATGGAGCAGTCGTCGCACTGCATCTTCGAATACATCTATTTCTCGCGACCCGATTCGATGATCTTTGGTCATCCAGTTGACAAGGTGCGTCGAAAACTGGGAAAGCATCTGGCCGAAGAGAGTCCGGTAGCAGCACCAGATGGTAGCAAGGTTGTCGTTATTGCCGTCCCCGACTCGGGTAACACGGCTACTCTTGGTTATGCTCGTGTAAACGAGGAGCGGTTCCCAACACGGTACGAGATTGGCCTCATTCGCTCTCACTACATTGGCCGAACCTTCATTGCTCCAGGGCAGAACTCACGCGAGTTTAAGGTGAAGGCCAAGTTCAATGTTGTGCGTGGCGTACTCGAGAACAACACGGTGGTGGTGGTGGACGACTCGATTGTGCGAGGAACAACGTCGCGTTCATTGATCCATCTCATTAGAGAAGCCAAGCCAACTTCCGTACACATGCGGATTACCTCACCTCCCGTGAAGCATCCTTGTATGTATGGCATGGACTTCCCGAGCACGGAGGAGCTGATTGCCAACCACTACGATTCGGCAGAAGACATCGCCCGTCAGTTGGGTGCTGATTCCCTCGCCTACCTGAGTGTGGATGGACTGATGCGGGCGGTACCGAGCCAGGCAGGCAAGGGATACTGTACCGCCTGCTTTACGGGAACATATCCGGTGGAGATTGATGTTTCGGCCGGGAAAATGGCAACGGAAGAATAACTACACGGAGCAGGCATGTCGGAGCGATTGCTTCCCAAACCCAGTCCGTCGGGCTGGAAGTGGATCATGGTTGTCCTGGGAATCTTGGGTACGATAGGCGTAACGCTGTCGCTCATCTTCCGCACATACTCCGACAACAACGACCCATCAGTTCGCGAGCGGAGACGAAATGCCGAGCAGGTGAGCTATGCCGTCGTGTTCTCTCAGGTTCCTAGTCGTCGTGCCGAGGCCATCATCGAGGGTATCATCACAGATATTGGCGCCGACTCGGCCCGCACAGACCTTGTGATTGGTGCAGCGGCTACTGATCCCTGGAGTAAGTCTATCGCTGACTACCGCATTGCACTCAATACGGCAATGGCAGACGCTCCAGATCTTCCGATTGGCAAGCAAACTCTCATTCCGTCGATGGTAGCTGGTTTACTGTTTCAATCGGAAATGCCAGCGCGTCTCTACCTCATCGGTACGATTGCCGACACGCTGAATGGTGCAGTGCAGAAGCGGACCCAAGAAACGGCAAAGTCACTGCGATTGCGGAATGCGTCACGGGCGCCAGTCCACGTGATCTCATACATGGACACCACGGTGGTACGTAATCGGGAGTACCTACAGGTGCTTCGTGGAATAGGTCTCGACGTTGAACAGCGCGAGATCACTTTGCCGTAATCACGATCTCCGTGCGGCGGTTGAGACGCCGTCCGAATTCCGTGCCATTGGATGCAATGGGCTTACTTGGGCCGAATCCCTGGCTTTCGATACGCTCGGCAGAGACACCTTTGCGGATGAGGTAGTCGCGCACGCTGTCGGCACGACGTTTCGACAGAGCGTTATTCACGGCCATGGATCCCACGTTGTCCGTATGACCCTCTACCCGGATGCGTACCGTTGGCCGCTGTTTCATGAACTTGATCAAGACGTCCAGTTCCTCTACGGTATCCGGCAGATCTGCGCTATTGGTCTTGAAGAGGAGGTTCTCTATGATGAACTTTCTTCCGATTTCTACAATCGGGACCTTTTGCTGGACGAGCTCTCGCTTGTTCTCATCCAGAATGCTCACGTTGATGGAGTCTTTCTTCAGCGTCGCAGCATCCGACCGGTAGGTGATGGCATACAGGTTGGTGATCTGCGTAGAGTAGTTATCAAGAATCTGGGCGAACGGGTGGTTGATGTTGTAGAGCGCTCCCTTGGTTCCGCGTGTGAGCTTGGTGTACTCATCCATCTCCGGTCGCACAATACAGAATGTCTTGATCGCCTCACTGTTCATGAGGCGGATCATAGTGTTGGTTGTGTGGCTCGTTACGCCCGAGCCCCCTTCACCTGATTGATGGTATGGGGCATCCGTCACAAGTACGGCTACGCGATTGGCAGCGGGACGAAACTTGATACGCTTCAACTCGGCAAGGGCTTCAAGGGCATTCTCCTTTTCATCGAATCCACCGTTGGCCTTCAGGAGCTCCAGCCAATTGAGAAATGTGGACACGTCATCAATCGGTTGATTGACCGTTTCTACGATGTCCGTAAACGTGATCAATCCCAGGCGGTAGTCGATACCACGCTGTTGCAGGGAGTTCGTGAAGTTTCGGACATTGGCTTTGATGTCGTTGATGTAGCCCTGCATCGTACCGGTAACGTCCACGAGGAAGATGAAGTCGACTGGAACCTGCGCGCCTTGCTGAATCTTCGCAATGCTGACAACCTGTTTTTCGATGTTGTTTTCGCGCACGAAGAGATTCTCCGGACGCAAGGTGTCGAGGTTGACATCTGAACCAGGATACATCTCGCAGATGAGGGTGATCTGCGGAAATTTGGAGATGTCTACGTTTTGAACGATGATGCGGAGCTGCTTGCCAGGAGCTGTCTTGAATTCCGCCTGCTCCGCGTGCAGTTTGATGCGCTCGAGAGAATCCTTTCCGCTCTTGGCGGCAGGACCCTGGGCAGCCAGTGGAACCACCAGTAGCACGGTTAAAAGCAAGACGGGCCACCCCAAAAAGGGTCGCCCGTTCGATACATGTTGTGCTGATGATGGGGTCACGTGCGTGATTCCGCTGCATCACTCCGGATTAGATGGAGAAGCGAATGACCGGAGAGATCATGAAGAAGCTGTTGAAGTCGAATGGTCGCAGTTCGGTGCGGAGGTTCGTAGCGTACTTTGCTTCGAGATACAGCCACTGACCAACAATTGGAACGAACACGCGGCCCATAAGTATCTGATTGGCAATCTGTGCCGAAACGCCGAAGGGGCGACCAGCCTGATTGAAGTACTCGATCTTGGCATACACCCAGTCCAATGCCTCGGTTGGGTGATACAACTGAATACCACGAGCATCGGAGATCAGGCTGAAAGTGTTCACACCTGGCGTACGTTGCCACAATGCGGTTTGTTGCACTTCACTGTACACCATGCCCAAGTCGATGCGGAAGAAGTTATCGGGATTCGCGCGGTCCGGCCACCAGTTGTAGAACAGCGACACGCGACCCGTCCCACGAAGGAGGTAGATGGTGCTATCGGCGTACCGTCCGGTAGGAGGCACGTCGGTCACCAGCGTGTTGTACGGCACGTAGGTTTCAAGGTTCGATATCTCGGTGCCTTCGCCCAGACCTTGAAGTGGAAGTTCGGCATGGAAACTCAAACCAAACTCTTCCATAGTTGGCACGTTGAAGTCGAATCCGGCAACAGCCTTCCCACCAGGACCTGCATCCAGAAGACGTGGTGCAATAAAGTCCAGAATCTGATTGTCGCCCTCGATGCCACCCGTGATGCGGTAGGCCATGCCGAGCCGAAGAGACAGGATGCTTGGTAGGGCGCGGTTGTTGTTTGGATTCTTGTTGCCGATGGGATTGATGCGCAACGACACGCGTCCTTCACCAGACGTCCAGAAGGGCATACCAACCATGTCGGTACCCAGTTCCGATAGGAGCCACACTTGACCAGGACCCTGACCGAGCTTCAGTGCCTGCTCAAAGGCAGAGATGCTCATTGCATGCGTCTTGGTTGTGGGTTGGAAGAAGTTGACCATCTCGTTGACTTCTTCCTGCGTTGGCATTTCCTTCGGATCGATCGGATAGAAACAGTACGAGCGTGCTGGTACGTCCAGATCGTATCCCTGTGCATCTGCCTGACCAGAGATCAGGTTGACGAGTCGCTCTGGTACCCGCGTACGGATGTCCTGGGCGTTCAACGTCACGTAGTCTGGAGCCTGGCCAGGGGCGAGGTCGGCGTTTGCACCTTCGTGGAACGAACCCCATTGAATGAGGAGGATATCGTACGGCTTATCCATTTCATCAACGGACTTGGGTGCAGCCGTAATACGGATCTCGCCATTCAGGTTTGCTGGTCTACGTTCGTTGATCGTAAACACATGCTTGAGCTTCACGGCTATGTCGGGCTCGCACAGCTTCCAGCGCGGGAAGTACGACACGAGGTTTTCGTCGATCGTAGTAAGAGCCTGCATCGCGGCATCGCGCTTTGCACTGAGTTCTGTACCACCAAGATTGCGCTGTGCCGAAGCAGTTCCGGCAACCAGAGCAAGCAGAACGAACGTTAGAAGTACTGGTGTGCTTTTCATTCTCATGTTCATGCGTTAGAAGTTCCAGACAATGCGCGCTGTGGGAATAAAGACTGTCGACTGCTCCCACGGGCGAGGATCCCGCATTGCAGTCCAGAACCATTGCCCTTCCAGACGAAGAGCCAGAAGCGCTGATGATTGAACAATAGGGAACTGGAAGTAGAGGTTGCCACCAAGTGTGCGATCGAAGTAGTTGATCGAACCCCCAAATGGTGTACGTCCACTTGTACTCATGAATTCAATGCGACCCGAGAAGTCGAAGATCGTCTCACTATCGATCTCTTCGTATAGCACTTCCTGAGGGTTGAGCGTGTCTTCGCGAGTGGACCACGTCTCGGCGATGTACATCGTTGGGCCCAAACCGAAGCGGAATTGGAATCCCTCATCGATCGACAAGGCAAACGTGTACTGCAGACGTCCGGTCATCCGAACGAGGTAGTCGTTAGAAGGCGTTGTGGTCAGGAGTTCTGCTAGCGTACCAGGGTGGGTACCGAAGTCTGACTTCGTCGCGTCGCCAAACACGTAGGAGAATCCAAAGTTGAATACACCACTGTTCTTGAACAGCGACGTGGAGAAGTTCAGGTCGGTTGCGATACCGCCGTAGGACGGCTGGGTGAAACGACGCGTTGCAAAGTTGCTGGCCGTGTTCGACCAGAGGCCGTTCGGCAGGATCACACCCAACTTCGCGTCACCCAGCGTACCATCGCCGTACACGTAGCTTACGGTGGCACGTTCCGACCAGATCGACGGATAGTTGATCTGATCAAGACCATAGCGCAGTTCTACGCCGGATACGGGCAGGTTCTGGTTGGCGTAGTAGTCTGGTCCAAGGTCAGCAGAGAGTTCTACATCTGCATACTTCCGTTGACCGCTTGCTGACATCACCACAAACTTCAAGTCCTGGCCAGGAATAGCATCATTCATGATTGCAGCTACACGGTTCTTGTTGTCCGACGATACGGACTTACCGTTGATGGCTGTAATCACGTCCCCTACTTCCAGTCCAGCAGATTCGGCTGGGCTACCCGGTTCCACCGACACGACCACTTCAGTGTTCGTGCGTTCGCCACCCATTTCCTGAACCTTAAACTCCGTTTCGGCACCAAGGTATCCGAAGGCATTAGCCAGTTGTGATTCCGACGGTGCGTACCTGCGCCAGCTCACGAGGTCATAGCCCAGGATGATCTCGTTCTCGCGGTTATACTTGAACGCCTGACCCTGCGACACACGTTGATAGGACTGAATCTCTGACGTTGTAGCGCGCACCTTGGTTTCGTCGCGGAAGTTTTCAAGGGGCTTTACGATTCCGGTTTCCTGACGCTGCAGGATAATGTTGTCGATTTCTTGGAGGTCCAGCGTGCGGTCGCGGTAGCTACCCTGCTGAACGAGGTCACCCAGAAACTGATCCATCGAAAAACGCTCATCGAGTTCCGGACGCTGATCTTCGCTCTTGGCGATGAGCGTGCGGAACATCTTCATGTTCATGGTGTAGTCTGCGGCTGCCTTGTCTTCCAAGGAGCGCTGCAGGTAGATGTCGTCCAGCATCATGGCTTTGTCGAACTGCACACCCTGCAGGTTTGAGGTGAGTTTGCCACCTACGCGCTTGGCTGGAAGCAGACCGATGTACACTTGCTGTGAGTTGTTCTTCTTCCGGGTGGTGATCAGGAAGAATGCATCAGGGTTGTTGTCCTCGGCACCCGAGGCCAGCGACAGCTCTACAGCTTCATCGATGGCAGCATTGTATTCTTCAAACGACACCTCGCCGGAGTTTCGCATCTCCGTGATTTCCTGGTTGTTGTTCGCCTCGTCGACAAGACTGAGACGATCCCCGGGATTCTTGCTCGCGATGGCGGATAACAATGCCAAGAGCTTAGCGTTCTTGCTTGTGCCAGCAGCAGACTTCTTCGTTTCTTCCTTGAAGAACTCACGAAGCTTCGCACTGTAGTCACCGGATACTTCAAGAACCTGAATGTTACTGTACTTGTAGTTCCGGTAGTTCTGAAGGATTGAGCGCAGGTTGGCATCGTCGGCGTTCATGCGAACGGACGGGACCAGCATCACTGCGATCAGAAGCCCGAAGAGGGCAGCCCGTGGATTCATGTATCGATGTTCCTTAGAAGTAGAAATGTTCTTCACGTACTCGTGCTGCAGGTTCACCTTGCGGTGATTACCGGCGGCGTCCTCCACGGCCACCACGACCACTCTTTTCGATCGGCACATTCACCGAAACGCTCACGGGCTTATTGCTCACGCCACGTTGCTGGTTGTTCGGATTCGTGATCGATCCCCGAGCCGTCAAACTGATGCTACCCGAAACGGACGTCACGTCGCGGTCGATATCACCACTGATTTCCAGACGCACCCGGTACAAGCCATCGCCTTCTTCACTCACACTGGAGGAGATCACCGGTGCGGTGATACCACGCAAGGAGTTGCTGTTGACGATGATTTGCGGAGTAGCAATCTTCGCCGAGGCCTCGTTGGTCAAGTTAGTTGGCTTGGTGATCTTCAGCACACCCGTCACCTCGATCACGCTTCCCGTTTGGTACGCATTAACGTTGGTGAGTTCGCGGGCAATCGTTGGACCTTCCTGCTTCACCGGAATGTTGTCGATGTCCAACAGCGTGACCTTTTCGCCCCGTTCGTTCTGCCACAAGAACTGCAGCGAGTAGTTGGTAGCTTCTTCATCAACCTTGACGGTAGCACCCAAACCGCGCTCTACCACTGGCTGTGATTGCTTGTTCGACTTGATGGCTACGCTATACTGCTTCGCCGGAACGTTACGAACAGCTGCAGCCTCGGAAGCACCCGTGAGCGCGTTAAAGGTAAGCTGGCTGCCGTAGTTCGCCTCTGCCAAACGTGCTCGCATGTTCTGAACATACGTTGGGCTGGATGGATCCTCTAGTTGACCCTTGTACACGCGCAGTGTGGCTTGCTGGACATCCTGTTTGCCGGACGTTCGCTGCGTAACACTCACCGTCCACTCACCCTCTGTGAGGGGCGCTGTGGTGTAGGCTAGCCAGCGATTCGTACCGGCAGCAACTGGCGTGCCTGACGAGGCTACCTGATCACCCGTTCCCTTCCGTTCGAACTGCAGAGCAATACGCTGGCCCTCCTTCTCCATGTAGCCTTCAGGAGCAGGAGTGGTTGGTAGGGCAGGACCCGTGGAAAGGTAGAAGGCCCCACCCACCCCGGCGTGGGCATACATGCGGGTGTTGTCGTACTCTACGAATGGGTCAGCCGTAGGAATGTTCGGCTTTACCACGCGAACCGTAAAGCCGAGGCTTGCTTGATTCTGCGACAGATCGACAAAGCCCCCTGGCTGAAGAATCATATTGATATAGCCATACAGCTTAGCCTCGCGGGCCATGTCGGGCTCATCCTTAAGAATCTCCTGGACCCGCGCAGCAATAGCGTCGGCATACTCGCTGCCGCGCATCTGCCCATTCTTGAACTTCTCGGTGGCCTCCTTGACAACTTCATCTGTCATCGTCCGGTCCAGTTCCTTGAGTACGCTCTTCAGATCCTTGACCTTCAGCTGCACGGTACCAATGTTGATCTTCTCGTCGTCGCTAGCTTCGCTGGGCGCACCATTCGGATCTGCCTTGATACCAAGAATCTTGTTGGTGCGTGAGAAGAAATGCAGCTTGTAGATACCGGTCTTTCCTGCCGGCTTGAAACGGGCCATGAAGGAGCGCACCTTCAAGTTGGATGGTAGACGGTTGGTGCCAGCCGGATCGACCGTAGCCGGATGGCTGTACTCGAACTGCACCTTACCTTCAGCATTATTCCAGAAGCTGCGATAGTTGCCCTTTGGTTCATCGAGGGTATACACGGGCGACTCGTCTCGGAACCAGCCCTGTGCTTCCTTGAGACTCAGCGGCACAGAAACGGAGGATGTCCACTCTTTGTCGAGAATTGCACGCTGATATCCTTCCAGCGTCCAATTGTTAATCCGTGAACCAACGCCAGCATTACCTGTGGACAACGCTGAGTCAATACTACGGTCGCTGGGGAAGGCTGGAACTTCATCGGAGTTGTCATCCGTGTGCCAGATCTGGTAGTAGATCTCACGCACGTTCGACGCCAGTACGAAGTCCTTCAGACGTTGCTTCTTTTCGTTATCCGACAGACGCTGATCCTTGATCACCTTGGAGAGGTCGTTCATGACGTCTGTGACGCCAACTTCAACCACGTACTCGCGATCTTCCTTGATCAGGTTCATGCCAGGGGCACTGGACCACGATGCGTCTTTCAACACGATCTGGTCTTGCGGCCTCGTGCTCAAACCCTCCACACCTGTACCCGTTTGCAGCTGCGAGAGGATCGACTGAACGATCTTCATCGACTCCTTCTGCTTAGCGATCAGGTGCTCTTCTGCCTCGTCGCGCTCCACGATGATAATGAGGAGCTCGAGGATCACAGCGAGATACAGCACGAAGTATACTTTTCCGGCTCCGCCTTTTGACATTGCCTACCTCCTGGCGTTCTAATGTGTTGCCGATGCTGGGAATCCAGTACCGGCGTCTGTCAACGTATCTGTCAACGTATCTGTCAACTTACTTGTTTGGAGTTGCCGTCTTCTCAGCAGCTGGCATGGACGTCGTGGACGTCATCGCCGTCTTCTTGGCGGTTGACGAGCAGCACGAAGCACCTGCCGACTTACTCTTCTTGGTTACCGTTGATGCTTGAGTTGTTGCTTCAGCGGTTGATGAACATTCTTCGGTTGTGGAAGCCTTTTTGGCCGCCGGAGTTACCGTTTCCGAAGAAGTTGTTGCAGCTGTGGACGTGGTCGAGCAGCACGAGGCCGAAGCAGTGCCCTTGCCCTTCTTTGAATCACCACAGGCTGCATTTGCCGTAACTGCCAATACTGCTAGGGACATAGCAGCTACTACAAAGAGACGCGTTGTTGTTTTCATCACAACACCTTGTGTTAATGGTACGATGGCGTATCAAATATCACGCCACAGATGCATGTAAAATAGTTTCCTGCTGCGGCTTATCCAAAGACTATTCCTCAGGCTATACCTCGGGCTATTCCGCAGACGATTCCTTGCCGTAGCCCTCCATCATAGAGACAGCCCTGCATCTGGTTGAACCACATACAGGGCTGAGTGACGTCATGTGATTGGTAGCTGTTTCTTACGAGCATCCGCTTGTGGTGCCGCAGTCGTCACAGACCGTGCAGCTACCGTTTCGGCGCACATTCGTGGAAGCACAGTTTGTACACGTATCACCGGTGTAGCCAAGCTCGCGAGGATCAACCTTTGCACGCACGCCATTCATCTCACGCGTTTGCTGACCATGAACATCTACGCTGGTCGGTGGTACGTAGCCGATCGGATCGGAAACTCGTACGGCATTGGCTGGTACGTCTGTGTCAGGGGGCTGAATGGATGCCGGTGCAGGGTTCAACTCGTCCACGGCCTTGACGTGCACAAAGTCGGTGCGGTTGAGATAATCGTAGCCAAGCGTCCGGAACACGTAGTCCAGCACGGACGTTGCGTTCTTGATTGCCTCGTGACCCTCCACAAAGCCCGCCGGTTCGAATCGGGTGAAGGTGAAGGTGTCCACCATCTCCTCGAGCGGAACTCCATACTGCAGTGCCTTTGATGCAAGCACAGCAAAACAGTTAAGCAAGCCCTTGAAGGAAGCCCCTTCCTTGTACATGTCGATGAAAATTTCGCCAATCTGGCCGTCTTCGAACTCACCCGTACGGAGGTAGACCTTGTGGCCACCAACGTTGGCTTCGCGCACGTAGCCGTGACGACGCTTCGGCAAGCGCCGGCGTTCTGCACGGTGGTACACACGTTCCTTGATGACTTCGTAGACTTCCTTGGGACCCTTGGTCTCATCGAGTGTGTCTTCGTCGCCCAGCATGACGATTTCGTCGAAGCTGTCGGCACTGGCATTCAGCGGCTGAGAGAGCTTTGAACCGTCACGGTACAGAGCAATGGCCTTGACCATCAGACGCCAGGACTCCATATGCACTTCTTCCACTTGACCAACGGTGGCCTCGGCAGGCATGTTGATCGTCTTGGAGATCGCACCGGAGATGAACGACTGGGCAGCAGCCATCATGCGAACGTGGGCCATGTAATCGATGTAGCGCTGACCCTTCTTGCCACACTTGTTGGCACAGTCAAAGACAGGTAGATCCGCATCCTTGATATGTGGGGCACCTTCGATGGTCATGGTGCCACAGACGTAGTCGTTGGCGTAGTCGATCTCTTCCTTGCTGTAACCCAAGCCCTGAAGGACGCTGAACGATGGATCGTCGAGTTGTTCAGTGGTGAAGCCCAGGCTATGGCAGAGGTCGTCGCCCAACGTGTATCGATTGAACACGAAACGGATATCGAAGGCCGTGTCGAGCTGCTGCTCGATCTTCTCGATCACCTCGTCGGTGAGCCCCTTTTCCTTCAAGCTCGACTTGTTGATGAACGGGCATGCAACGAGTGTTCCGTGACCCTTGCAATACTTCTCGATATCCTCGATCTCGCTCTCGCTGTAGCCCAGCTTGTGGAGGGCCTTGCTGACGGACTGATTCACAATCTTGAAGTAGCCACCACCGGCCAGCTTCTTGAACTTGACAATGGCAAAATCAGGCTCGATACCCGTGGTATCGCAGTCCATCACCAAGCCAATGGTACCCGTAGGGGCAATCACCGTGGCCTGAGCATTACGGTAGCCATACTGCTCGCCTAGGGCCAGTGCTCGATCCCACGCTTCCCGTGCTGGACCAATCAGGTGGTCCGGGCAGTGATCAGCGCTAATCCCCATTGGCGTGATCGTGAGACCTTCGTATTCCTCTTTGGTGGCGTTGTATGCTGCACGCCTATGGTTGCGAATCACGCGGAGCATGTCTTCGCGGTTATGCTCGAATCGTGGGAAGGGCTTGACGTCCCGTGCCATCTCTGCCGATGTGGCGTAGGACTCGCCCGTCAGGATCGACGTTAGGGCACCAGAGATTGCCAAAGCTTCGGGCGAATCGTATGGAACGCCCATCACCATCAACACCGTGCCAAGGTTGGCATATCCCAGACCCAACGTGCGGAAATCGTAGCTACGGCGGGCCATCTCCTTGGATGGGAACTGCGCCATCAGCACCGAGATCTCCAGTGTGATGGTCCACAGGCGAATCGCATGCTTGTAGTCGTCTACGCGGAAGGTACCCGTCTGCTCATCGTAGAAGTGACCAAGGTTGATCGATGCCAGGTTACAGGCCGTGTCGTCCAGGAACATGTACTCCGAACATGGGTTCGAAGCATTGATGCGACCATCCGTTGGGCAGGTGTGCCATTCGTTGATGGTTGTATCAAACTGCAGACCTGGGTCGGCGCTCTTCCACGACGACATGTTGATCTTGTTCCACAGGTCGCGTGCCCGCACGGTACGATGCTTGGTAGCATCGGTACGCCACACAAGGTCCCACGTGGTATCGTTGACGACAGCCTCCATGAAGCTGTTGGTGACGCGTACGGAGTTGTTCGAGTTCTGACCCGACACCGTGTTGTACGCCTCGCCTTCGTAGTGCGTATCGTAGGAGTCGAAGTTCAGGGATGTAAAGCCTTGCTCTACAAGGGCCAGTGTCCGCTTGATGTAGTTGTAGGGGACGCCGCGATGCAATGCACGCTGAATAAGCATGCGCAGTTCAGGATTGGACTCCGGATCGGCACCGTTCGTATGGGCTTCGTCGGTGATGGCCTTCAAGAAGGTGGAGCACACCTTCGAGCCGGACACCAGGGCTGCAACCTTTTCTTCTTCCTTGGCCTTCCACTCAATGAACTTCTCGATATCCGGGTGATCGATGTTGACAATCACCATCTTGGCAGCACGACGCGTTGTGCCACCACTCTTGATGGCTCCGGCTGCGCGGTCGAACACCTTCAGGAAGGACATCAAACCCGACGACACGCCACCACCGCTCAAGCGCTCGGTTTCACCACGCAGGTTAGAGAAGTTCGACCCTGTACCAGATCCAAACTTGAAGATGCGGGCTTCACGTGTGGCGAGATCGAAGATGCCGCCTTCGTTCACGAGGTCGTCTTCTACCGATTGAATGAAGCAGGCATGGGGCTGAGGATGTGTATAGGCATCCTTGGAGCGCGTCATCTTCTCGGTATCCGGATCTACGTAGTGGTGACCCTGAGCCGATCCAGTAATGCCGTAGGCAAAGGCCAGACCCGTATTGAACCATTGCGGAGAATTTGGTGCGGCCATCTGCTTCAACAGCATGAAGGCCATTTCATCGTAGTACGCTTGAGCATCCTCGGCCGTATCGAAGTAGCCATACTTCTCGCCCCACCACCTCCAGCATCCGGCCAAACGGTGCACTACCTGACGCACCGATCGCTCCGGACCGGTCACAGGTGCGCCGCTTTCATCCAGAAGGGGCTCTCCCTGGTCGTTTACCTGAGGAACACCGGCCTTGCGGAAGTACTTCTGAGCAAGAATGTCCGTAGCTACCTGCGACCACTGCTTGGGCACCTCGATGTCGTCCATCTGGAAGACCACGGAGCCGTCGGGATTACGGAGAATGGATGAACGACGTGTGTACGAGAACTGCTCGTAGGCACTGGAACCCGCCGTTGTAAAGCGTCGCGCAATGTGCATGGATCCTCCAAGGTGCAAAAAATGGTGAAGCCCCCTCCCCACCATCGTATCACCCGACCAGAGTTCTTTTGATGCGGTTCAGGACAGAGTTCGCAGACTACGTACTCTCCCCGCTCTGCAAGAAACCGGGTTGGTTGATGTGTGATGGGAGCTGTTCGTGATCGCTGGTGATGGCTCCTGAGAGCTGATGCGTTATTGACCGGGCCGTGTAATCTTTACCACCATACTGCTGCCATACAGACGTACTTTTCCGTACTACTGCTGTGCGATCTTCGAACAACGATGGGCAAAATAGTGTACACTGGTGCGATCGTCAACGGATATCGGTTGATGTGGAAAAATAGCTGTCTCATCCTCTGAAATAGTAACATGTCTTGGCTTCTTCACACCCTCGCGGGCATCGATGTATGGCTCTTCAATGCCATTAACCACGGGCTTTCCAACGGATTGTTCGATGCAGTGATGCCGATGTTCACGTCGGTGACGTGGTGGCGTCCGGTGTACGTGATCGGTCTGGTCCTGTTGCTATGGAAGGGTGGTGTTCGCGGACGTTGGGCAGCGGCAACGCTCGTGGTGATGATTGCCATCTTCGATCCCCTGAGCACGATCCTGCTGAAAAATCCCATCGATCGACTCCGGCCGTTTAACGTCCTTCCCGATGCCATCAATCTGATCGGCATGGTGGGGAATGGTGCGGGCTCCTTTCCTTCTAACCACGCGCTGAACAACACGGCAGCGGCCGTGATTCTCCACCACTATTACCCGCAGCGGACCTGGCTATGGGTGAGTATCGCAGCCCTGATGGCTTTTTCGCGGATCTACGTGGGCGTGCACTGGCCCAGTGATGTGCTGGGCGGGGCGCTACTGGGGCTTGTAGGGGGCTATGGCATGGTTGTGCTGGCTCGATTCATTCAGCAGCGATCACCGCTGCCGCGGCCCGACGACCACTCCGAACAGCACCCTCGAGCGTAGCCGGTAAGCCGGTATCGGTCCAGTCGCCAGCTACGGCAACATTCCGGGGCACGCCGGGCACCTGATGGCACCGTGCAGCCCGCTCTGTTGGCAAGAACAGTGGCGTGGCTTGTTTTTCCTTGATCACCTGGCCATGGTGCAGGTAAACATCTGTTGCAAGGCCAAAAAGCTGGCGCAACTCGGCATCACACTGGGTAATGATCTCCTCGCTGCTGCGGCTGGCAAGAGCGGATGCTGCACTGATCGTGAGTGAAACCACGCCTGGCGACGGCTTGCGGAACACCCACTGGATGGTTGTCCCCAAGGTGGCTACCATGTCATCAGCCAACCACGACTGGTTGTACCACAGGTACACGCTAATGATCGGTGAATTGACGAAGCTGGGAACCTTGGCTTCCGGTAGGATTCGTTGCACCGATGCAGCCGGTGTGGCAATCACTACAGCATCGGCCTCGATGCGCTCACCATTCGAACACCACACAGCCTGCACTATGTGGTCGTCAGCTTCTAGGCGCTCCACCATCGTGCTGAGGCGCACCGTGCCGTTGCGTTGCTCGAGCCACGCGGGAAATGGTTCGAGTAACCACGACAGGCCTGTCGTTGGCAGCAGAATGCGAGCGGCATCCGTTCCCCCAAGGAATCCTAGGCGCATCACCGCAAGAAGCAGTTGCGCGTCGGCCAGATGCAGTGGTGCGTTGAGTGTTGCCAAGATGATGGGTTCCCAAAATCGCTCGATGGCCTGCGGTGTTTGGCCCATACGTTGAAGATGCTGCAAGCACGTCTCCTCACCGGCCTGCAACCGTCCCAGCTGGAGTTGGAGCGCCCAGCGAAGAATCCCACGCTTCGAGGACCACGATAACCCACCAAGTGTTGCAATGCCCCATGCCATGCCGAGTGTTCCCGGCAGTCGTCCGGCGTTCAGCACCGTGCGCCGCCCAGAAACGTCTACAAATGGCACCTTTAAGGCCGGCTGCGGCTGTAGGACATGTTCTGTGCCCAAGGCGCTGATCATGTCCAGCATGCTCGTGTAGGCGCCAATCAGCACGTGTTGGCCGTTGTCGATTTCAGTACCGGTGTGCCGGTCGACGAACGATCGTGCACGCCCCCCTAGGTAGCTGCGCGACTCTAGAACGGTTACGCATGCACCCCGTTCAGCAGCGTACATTGCTGCGGCTACGCCGCTCCATCCCCCTCCAATAACTACCACGTGCATAGCTGTAAATTCGAGAAAATCGAGAACAAACCGGGGATGGTCTGATGCAGACAATGATTACATGGGCTGACTTCGAGGCTGTCGATCTGCGCGCTGGCACGATCGTGCGCGCCGAACCGTTCCCAGAGGCCCGCAAGCCGGCCTACAAACTCTGGATCGACCTCGGGCAGGGGGCTCTTCGGCAAAGTAGCGCACAGATCACCGACCTGTACCAGACCGAGGCCCTGGTTGGCAAACAGGTGTTGGTGGTTTGCAACTTCCCACCCAAGCAGATCGGCCCCTGGATGAGTGAAGTTCTCGTGTGCGGATTTGTGCAGGACAACGGATCGGTGGTTCTGGCCGTGCCGGATTCTGCCGTTGCTGATGGCACAAAACTTCGATAGAAGTTGTAGATTTGTCGTTCTGCGGAAGTGGCGAAATTGGCAGACGCACCAGACTTAGGATCTGGCGGGGCGACCCGTGAGAGTTCGAGTCTCTCCTTCCGCACCCCCCTTTATTTTTCGTAGGTTTTCGTAGGACTTTTACCTTGGACCAGCTCATTACTGCGCTGGAAGGGTGCACCCGTGAGGTGCGCATTACCCTTTCGGCCACCGACCTCAAACCACACTACAACGACGCCTACGCAAAAGCTCAGAAGTCGATCTCACTGCCAGGTTTCCGAAAAGGGAAGGTTCCTCTCCCCACCATCAAGCAGCGTTTCGGTAAGCAAGTCGAAGCCGAAGCCTTGGAAACCATTGCCGACACGGAGTTCAAGCGTGTGGCGCTGGCCGAGAAACTTGCCGTTGTAGGCAATCCGGCACTGACCAACATCGAGGAGTCAGCTGATGGCAGCGTGGTCTTCACCATTCTGTGCGAGGTGATGCCCGAGTTCGATCTGGGTGACTATCGATCGCTGTCGGTGAATCGCCCCGTACGTCCGGTTTCTGAAGAGGACGTCCAGGAAGAGATTGATCGCCTCTGTCTCCGTGCTGCTACCTTCGAAACAGCTGAGGAATCGTCCGATGCCATGCACGTGGTGACGTTCACGATGGATGGCAAGGAAGAACGGGTGTTTCTGGACGACGACCAAGTAGACATGCACCTGCGCAACTCGCTCACGAACAAGAAGGTAGGCGATACAACTCAGTACACTGCCGAAACGCAGGATGAACAGAGTGAGCCCCCTACCTACGAGATCACCATTACGGACATCCAGAAGGTGGTTCCAGCCGAGTTCACCAATAGCTTTGTGGAGACGATCACCGGTGGACGCTTCACCACCACCGAGGACCTGCGAAACGACATTGAAACGCAGTTGCATGACTATTTCCAGCGGACGTCCCGGAATGCCGTGGAAAACCAGGTTGTAGAGCAGTTGGTTGGCATGCACTCCTTCGACATCCCCCATAGCCTCGTGCATTCGGTGATGCACCAGCTCTTCGAGGACTTCAAGAAGCGCAACGAAGGTGCTCCTGGCATCGACCAACTCACAGCCCATGATCTGGAAGACGAGCTGAAGCCTTCGGCCGAGCGCATCGTGCGGTGGGAATTGATTCGCAACAAGATTGTTGATGCCGAGCAGTTGGAAGTTGCCGACAGTGATCTTGGTGATGCTGCTGAAAAGTATGGCATCCCCGAAGATCAGTTCCGCATGCTGATGCGTCAGAATCGTCAGGTGATGGATCAACTGCTTGCCGAGAAAGCCATGACGGCACTCATTGACTATGCCGTGGTAACCGACGTGGACGCCGACACTCAGCAACCAATCGTGTAGGAAGGATCACAGCCATGTACAACAACCTGGTACCGATGGTCGTAGAGCAAACCAGCCGTGGTGAGCGCGCCTACGACATCTACTCGCGCCTGCTCAAGGAACGCATCATCTTCATTGGCACGCCCATCGATGATGTGGTGGCCAGCCTGACGATTGCCCAGCTGCTGTTCCTGCAGAGCGAGGATCCAAACAAGGACATCTCGGTGTACATCAACTCACCAGGTGGTAGCGTCTCGGCCGGTATGGCCATCTACGATACGATGCAGTTTGTCAAGCCGGATATCTCCACGATTTGCGTTGGTATGGCTGCCTCGATGGCGCAGGTACTGCTGTGTGCCGGTTCAGCTGGCAAGCGTTTCGCCCTGCCACACTCGAAGATCATGATGCACCAGCCACTGGGTGGAACGCAGGGACAGGCCTCGGATATCGAGATCTACACGAAGGAGATGCTCCGTACGCGCGACATGCTCTACTCGATCATCAGCACGCACACGGGCAAGGATTACGAGACGATCAAGAAAGATGCAGATCGCGACAACTACATGACGGCGCAAGAGGCTCTCAGCTACGGTTTGATCGACAAGGTTCTTGAGCGGGCTCAGCCAGCTGCCAAGAAAGACTAACGACACCAAAGGACGGATTCGTGGAGCAACCCGAAGAACTGCACTGTTCGTTTTGCGGACGGAATTCGCGCGAGGTTACCAGCCTGATTGCAGGCAAGGGTGCCTACATGTGCGACATCTGCGTGCAGAACTCGGTAGACATTCTCCGAAAGAATGCACAAAAAGCTGGTGTTCAAACGGACATCTCCTCGCTTCCCAAGCCTTCGGAAATCAAGAAGCAGCTCGACCAGTTCGTGATCGGCCAGGACCAGCCCAAGGAGGTCCTCTCCGTGGCCGTGTACAACCATTACAAGCGCATTCAAGCCGAGGACTTCGTAAGCCCCTTCGATGATGTCGACATCGAGAAGAGCAACATTCTGCTGCTTGGTCCTACCGGTACCGGAAAGACGCTGCTGGCGCAAACGCTTGCTCGTATCCTTGACGTGCCATTTGCTATTGCCGATGCCACAACGCTTACCGAGGCAGGCTACGTTGGGGACGACGTCGAGTCCATCATCGTGAATCTTCTGCAGAATGCCGACTACAACGTGGAGCGAGCCGAGCGCGGTATCATCTACGTGGACGAGATCGACAAGCTTACGCGAAAGAGCGACTCTGCCTCGATCACGCGTGACGTGTCTGGTGAAGGCGTTCAACAGGGCCTGCTGAAGATGCTGGAGGGAACCGTAGCCGGCATCCCACCCAAGGGTGGCCGTAAGCATCCGGAGCAGCCGTTGATCTACGTAAACACGCGCAACATCCTGTTCATCTGCGGCGGTGCCTTCGACGGCCTGGAAAAGATCATTGCTCGCCGCAAGCGCCCAACAACAATCGGCTTTACAGCAGGTGCAGCTGATACCGTCGAGGAGCACACTGGTCTCCTTCGGTTCGTCGAGCCCGACGACCTCGTGAAGTTTGGCTTCATTCCGGAATTCATCGGTCGGCTACCGGTGGTCACAGCTCTGGATCCTCTCTCGGACGAGGCCATGCTGGATATCCTTACCAACCCCAAGAATGCCCTGGTAAAACAGTACCAGAAACTCCTGCTGCTGGAAGGTATCCAGCTGGAGTTCGACACCGATGCCCTTCAGGCTATTGTGGTGCGGGCTAAGCAGCGCAAAACGGGGGCAAGGGGCTTGCGAGGCGTGATGGAAGAAGTGATGAATCCCATCATGTATCGCCTGCCAGACCAGCGCGAGGTACGTCTGTGCAGAATCACGAAGGCTGTGGTGACGGACGGAGCACAGCCCATCCTGAGCACTGCCGACGATCGTCAGAACGCCGATCGTCCGAACCTTAGCGCGTAACCACCAGCGGTTGCACCACCTGTCCTTGAGCTGAACTCAGCCGTACGTAGTACGTTCCCGACGGTAGTCGATCCACGTCCACGTCGGTGCTGTACGTGCCTGGATCGAACTGTCGATGGTCAAGGGTTCGCACGTGCAATCCCAATGCGTCAAACAGGTCCAAACGCAGCTCAGTATGCTCCTGTACCGTGTAGTGGATGCGCGCTTCCGTACTCACGGGATTCGGGCTGATTGAACGTAAGGACACGCTGCCATTGCTCGCTGCTGGAGTGCCGACACTGGTGGTGGATCCCTTGATCACACGGATCGTTTCGTACGGCCGCATCAGCACGTCCTGAACGTCCTGCGGACTGGCTCCGAACCACTGCTCCAACACACTAGCATAGATCTGGCGGAAGTCGAACCGGATCTTCATGTTCTGGTTCTCCAGATCCTCGAGGTCCGGTGTGGTGCTGGTAACACCGTCCTGCACAGGCGTACCCATGAAGAACATTGGTGCCGCCGTACCGTGGTCGGTTCCGTAGCTCAGGTTGGAGTACGGCCTGCGGCCAAACTCCGAGAACGTCATCGTGACCACACGATGATCAACCTTCTGCGCTTCCAGATCACGCTGGAAGGCCGACAACGCCTCGCTCACCAAGCGCAACAGACCAGCATGGGCGCCAAGTGTAGGATCGCCTTCATCCACCTGGGCGGCGTGCGTATCAAAGCCGTTGAGCGTAACCACGTAGGCCCGCGTCTTCAAGCCCCCTGCAATCAACCGGGCAACAACAGCAAGTTGATCGGCCAGACGGTTTGCCTCCGGATAGGTCACCTGATTGGTGGCCTTGTCGGCAGCGGCCTTGATCACCGTAGAGTAGTCCATGCTCTTGAGCTGGATCTGTCGGACGTACTCCACATTCTCGCGAGCATACGAAGTGGATGGCAGATCTGTTCCTGGAGTATCGGTTCCGCTTACAAGGTTGTAAAACGTTTCGGGGTCCTGCAGCGCCATGCCCATGGACTGTCGTTCCTTACCCACCAACAACAGGCTTACCACAGCCGACATCTGGATGGCTACCGGGTCCGGCATCGCTGTATTCGGATAACCCTCCGGATAGCCGGCATAGACGGTATTCAGGTATCGTCCTAGCCATCCCGTGGGTTCCGAAACATTCGCATCGCTACCACTCATCCAGATATCATTCGATCGGAAGTGCGATTGATCGGGGTTGGGATAATTCACGCCATGCACCACTCCCAGCTTCTGCTCTCCATACAACTCAGCGAGTTTCTCCAGTGAAGGGTGTAGTGCCGAATGGTCGTGATTCGGCAGGCGCAGCGCAGCTTCCTCGGGGATAGCCACACTTGGTCGAATACGGGCATACGTATCGTACTGATCCAGCGGTATCACGGTGTTCAAGCCATCATTGCCGCCATTGAGCTGCACCAGGACCAACACGCGATCGGACTCCTCCGTGGTGTTGAACAGCTGCTGAAGCTTGGGGCCATCATAGGCTTTGAGCGGGATGCCCTGCAACACGAGTGGCAGGCTCACGGCACCCAGGCCGGTACGAGTGATAAAGTTTCTGCGATTCATCGTGTGATCCCGTTATACCAGTTGAAACTCAGCCATGCGGAAGAGGTAGGTGAATAGGCGGTCGAGATTCGCCTTTACCCGTGCGCGATTTGCAGTGGACGGGTCGGCTACGTAGTCGTCCCACACCTGCGTCCACTCATAGTACCGCCCACCGTCCATCAGTACTTCCTCGGCCAGTCGCATTGTGACGGCTTCCGAAAACGGCACGGCAAAGAAGTGCGCGTTGAGGTCCGCAATCATCTGCAACGAGTCCGATGGCTGCGGCAGCGTTTCAACGAACGCTACGCTGTCCAGGATAGCCTGCCCACGATCGTTCACGCGATTCGGACGCAGAATGGCATCGGTCAGGCCATTGCGAAGGGGTAGTGTGGCCGTGGTGATCCAGTAATGGTCATAGCCCGGCTCTTGGTAGTACGCCTCCCATCCCGCTACCGTAGGTGCTTCCAGCAGGGTCATCTGCAGAGACGACATCTGCGCATACAAGCCAAGGTAGAATCTCTGGCGGAGTTGGCGATCGGAAGGGGCTGTCCATGTGGTGGTCGACCGCATCAGGCCAATGACAAAGTCGGCTGGACTACCCAGCTGAGCACCGATGATGTTGTCGCTGAAGAACCACTGGCTGGACAGTAGTCGCTCTAGAGTTGGGCCCACAACGTAGTTATCGCTTCGAAGCTGCGCGGCAAGGGGCTCAATCACCTCGGTGCGAACGGCGTCATCGATGATGCTGTCAACAAACCAGCGATACAACCTCTCTACGATGTGTTCTGCCGTACGAGCTTGCTCGAAGATCATGGTAAGCAGTTCATCCAGCTCACGCACTCCGGCACCTGCATCTCTGCTCCCCTTGATCACGCGGTTGTTGTAGCGAGCCGAGAATTGCTTGTCTGTACTATCATGTTGAGCAGCCACAAACGTCACCGTGCCCGACCGACGATTCTCGCGCCAGCCCGTCAGGACGCGTGCTGCTGCCCGAACATCGTCCTCGGTGTAGGTGGTGTAGTCGCCATTACCAGCCACAGGCCCCTTACCAATCGTAAAGAGCTCCTGAAGCTCGCGGGCATAGTTTTCGTTTGGCGTACCTACCGTATTCGTGTTGCCGTTCAAGTACCGCAGCATTGCTGGCTCGATGGTCACAATACGCGTAAGGTCCTTGAAGTTTCCTAGGGCGTATGTACGCAGCTGATTCAACAGGGAAAACGTATGCAGAGCACTGCTCACGATCTCGGCTTCAGTAGAAAAGTGGTTAGACCAGAACAACGTGAGCTTCTCACGAATCGACGGCTGGTCCTCCACCATCAGTCGCGTCCACCAGCCACGCGTCACCGCGTTGTAGTAGACCACCGGTTTCTGCACGTTGTAGCCACTGCCGCCATCTACCCACTGCAGTCCGGTCTCCGGATCCTCGGGGGGCGTTGGTAGGGGGCGATCAGCAAACAGCTGTGCGATCGTGGCTTCCAATCCACGATCAACCACTGTTGCCAGCTGTTCTGGCGTAGCGCCAAAGCAGGCTCTTCGCATCAGATGCGCAGCCTGGCGAGCGGTCCACGGTCCGGTGTATCGATCGATCTGTGCCATTAGCGTGGTCTTTCCGAGAATAGTTCCGGGAAAATACCGTAAACGATGTTATCTCGGTTCGGTTTAACGAACCAGGATGTTTCGGAATCGTTAGGGTTTCGTCACATTGCTGCTACCGTAGATTGCCACATGCACCGTGTGATCCTGCGCAACATTGCTACTCCGTTCAACCTGCTCAATGCCGTGATCCTGAGCGGGTTGTTTGCCGTATACCTTGCCTATCGTGACGAGCGCCTGCTGTTAGATGCCTTGGGTGTGACAACGGTCGTGGTGGTAAACACCGTGGTGGCGGTCATCCAGGAGTGGAGAGCTCGTAGAGCCTTGGAGCAGGTGATCGTTGCGCAGCATCCGGAGCCACCGCCACCTGTTGGCACAATTGTCACGCTGAGCCGAGGCAGTATGGTTGCCGCCGACGGTGTGGTGGTTGAGAACCATGGCTGTGAACTCGACACAGCGATGGTTACCGGAGAGTCCTTTCCAGTAGCTGTCGAAGTAGGGATGGAGATCGCCTCCGGTAGCTTCTGCCTAGCGGGGCGTGCCTCGTACCGTGTGACGCGAAGTGGTGGAGATCATACGACGGCACGGATCGAGCAGATGGCACGCACGCTGCGGTCAGCCCCCTCCCCCCTGCAGAGATCGATCGATCGGGTGTTTCAGATCTCGTTTGTGGCCGCCGTGACCTTAGCTCTTGTGGACGTGATGCTTCACCTTCACAGCCTCGGAGACATCGACGTTGTTCGGCGTATCGCTACGCTCTTACTGGGGATGATCCCGGAGGGACTTGTATTCTTCACCACCGTTGCTCTTACGATGGGTGTGTATCGCATTGCCCAGCGCGGCGTGTTTGTGCAGCGATTGAATGCCGTAGAGAGTTTTGCAACGGTGGACACCGTCTGCATGGACAAAACAGGCACGCTTACGGAGAATCAGCTGTCCGTGCATCGGATCGTCCCACTCACGGACGTTGATGCCACGGCAACGCTGCAATCGTATGTGCGGAGTTCGGGTGAACACGATCAGGTGACACAGGCGCTGCTGCATGTACCACACAACCCTTCCATCGAGGTGACGTGGGTTGATGCCGTTCCCTTTTCCTCCAGTCGCAAGTGGAGTGCCCAACAACAGGCCGACGGCGCATGGTGGATGCTGGGCGCGCCGGAGGTCCTGCTTGGTTCGCTGCGTGCCTCCGAACTTGTTGCCGAACATCGTCTTGACCTGTATCGCCTTCTGGTGTTCGGTACTGCGTTAGAACCACAGGGTCAGCCTGTATCGTTTCATCCGCTACTCCTGATTGCCCTCGTGGACCGCGTCCGTCCCGATGCTACGGAGTTGCTGGCAGTGTTCGAACGCAGTAACATCAACGTCCAGATCATCACTGGTGATCGAGCAGGTGCGGTGCAGGCCGTTCTACCTACTTCGACGGCCATTACGGCAGTCCACTCACGGGTAAGCCCCGAGCAAAAACAGAACATCGTAGAACAGCTTCAAGCATCAGGACGGCATGTTGCCATGATTGGCGATGGTGTCAACGACATTCCAGCCATCCGACACGCCGACGTGGGAATCGCCGTCGGATCGGCAGCACCAGCTACCAAGGAGGTTGCGGACATCGTGCTGGAGGCTCGATCGTTTGACGTCCTGCCCGAGGTGATCCAGGAGGGGCGCTCAACGATTCTTACCGTGTTGCGTGTAGGACAACTCTACATCGGGAAGAATCTTGCGCTTCTAGCCGTTACGATGCTGTGTACTCTGAGCGGCCTTCCCTTTCCGCTCACTCCCCGCCGTGGCGCCCTCCTGAGCGTGATCGGTGTTGCTATTCCAGCAGTGGTTCTGGCGATCCGCTCCAGCGCTGCTGAACCCGTTACACGGTTCATGCAACAGCTGCTTGGATTCTCAGCTCGAACGGCAGGTGCTGCTGTTCTTACCACTATCGGAGCCTGGTGGTGGATGACGCACGTGATTGGCACAGCGCCGGCCGCTCCATCGGTGATGTTTGCCGCCATCATTGGAGTACACCTTGGTGCGATGCTTCGACAGCGTCATCGTGTAGAGATCACGCTGGTGCTGGTCGGCCTGATAGCCGCCAGCATTCTTGGTTTGTCGGCCCTGCACACCGTTCCGCTTCCATTCTCGATCATCACAACGTTCTACGAGATCACTCCTACAGCTCCAACAGTCCTGCTGTGGATGAGCGTGTGGATGGTGGTTGGTATGATCGTGATGCGCGGTGTGGGTAGCACCGTGGTCGGAACTAAGTTTGCTCCATGAAGCATCGTGCATCCTCGGTCGCACTTGTTGGCCTACTTTCCCTCGTGCTGTTTGTACCGTTTCTTGGTTCGGTACGCCTGTTTGATTGGGATGAAATCAATTTTGCAGAGGCCGCTCGGGAAATGATCGTTACCGGCGATTACCTGCACGTCCACATCGACTACGCTCCTTTCTACGAAAAGCCACCC